>Ga0257116_1002121_pt1 | contig 11234 bp, 12 predicted proteins | sample SI112_120mmetaG_FD_190150 | JGI IMG/M metagenome (GOLD analysis project Ga0257116, IMG submission 190150) | Marine microbial communities from Saanich Inlet, British Columbia, Canada - SI112_120m | ecosystem: Environmental > Aquatic > Marine > Inlet | place: Canada: British Columbia | collected...
GATGATGATTGGGTTGAGAAACTTCCTCAAGAGATTATTAGTAACCTTGAACATGTACTTTATTATGGACACTTTATGTGCAATGTCTTTCACCAAAATTATATTTTCAAAAAAGGCACTGATAGACAAAAAATGAAGTCAATAATGTTGGCTATGCTTGATGATAAAGGCGCTAAGTACCCCGCCGAGCATAATGTTGGGCATTTGTATGAGGCAGAAAATAGCCTTCAGAGATTCTATAAAAAACTTGATCCAACTAATACTTTTAACCCTGGTATTGGCAAGATGAGTAAATACCAAGGTCACTGTAGTTGTTGTCATTTATGAAAATATTAAATGACAATTGGCTTATTTTTGATGATGAAATGTCTCTTTCAAAAGCATTAGCACAAGAAGTATTGAATATTGCAAAAAAGTCAATTTTTGAAAAAGATTGTTTCAGTATAGTTTTGACTGGAGGACAAAGTGTGCTCAGTCTATATAAAATTTTATCTAAAGCTGATTCAAACTGGGATAAATGGCATATTTATATAGGTGATGAACGCTTTTTACCTGCAGGGCACAAAGATAGAAACGACCAAACAATTAATGAAATATGGCTAGATAATTCAACAATCCCTAAGAATAATATTCATTTTATTAAAGCAGAATTAGGATTACTGGAAGCAAGGCTAGAATATGAAAATACACTTAAAAAAATTGATAAATTTGATATCGTGTTGCTGAGCATGGGCGAAGATGGGCATATTGCATCATTATTCCCGAACCATGTATATCCTGAAGATCAAATGGTTATTGTTGAACAAGGTTCGCCAAAACCACCTAAAGAAAGAATTAGTATGTCGTATCAACAACTTAATAAAGCGCATTATGTTTTTAAATTAATAATTGGAGAATCAAAACAAAAAGCTGTAACTTTATTAGAACAAAATGTAAATCTTCCAATTACAAAGGTAAACGGAGAGTGTGAAAAATTATTTTTTTTGTAAAAACGCAATTAATAATTGATTCTATTAATGTAGTAGTTTTCTTTGTTCAATCGTTGAACAAAGCGTATAATTTATCAAAAAATATACCTGATTGTGCATAAAATTTATCATGCACAACCTGGCGGTAGCGTGTCTAATAAACAAAGTCAATATCAAATATTAAAGTCTTTAGAGCAAGACTCAAACTATACCCAAAGACAATTATCTAAAGATTTAGATCTTAGTCTTGGCAAGGTAAATTATTGCCTAAAAAGTATAGTTGAGAAAGGTTTTGTTAAAATTTATAACTTTAAAAATAATAAAAATAAAGGTCAATATTCGTACCTATTAACACCAAAAGGAATAGAGGAAAAAGCTAGGATGACTGTAGAATTTATAAAAATAAAAACACAGGAATACGAACAACTTAAAGACGAAATTGAAAGCTTGAAAACTGAGGCAAGAAAATACAAATAGTGCCAGATATGCTTATTAATTATTCAATTTGTAACTAATAATGAACTCTAAAAATAAGATTTATATTGCAGGTCATAATGGTATGGTCGGTTCTGCAATTGTTAGAAAGTTACGCGAAAAAGGTTTTATGAACATTGTTACATGTTCTAGTTCAGAGTTAGATCTTGCCAATCAGCAAAACGTCCATAATTTCTTGCAAAAAGAAAAGCCAGATTATGTTGTTATTGCTGCTGCCAAAGTAGGAGGTATTTATGCTAATGATAGTTATCCTGCAGAGTTTATTTATCAAAATCTAATGATTGAAGCAAACCTTGTTCATGGCTCGTATTTGGCTGGAGTAAACAAGTTGTTATTTTTAGGGAGCTCTTGTATTTATCCAAAAGAATCACAACAGCCAATTAAAGAAGATTATTTATTAAGCGGTCACCTAGAGTCAACGAACGAACCATATGCCATTGCAAAGATTGCAGGGATTAAGCTTTGTGAGTCATATAATCGCCAATATGGCACGGATTACAGAAGTATAATGCCAACCAATCTTTACGGGCCTAATGATAATTTTCATCCTAAGAACAGTCATGTGATTCCGGCATTAATTAGGAAATTTCATGAGGCTAAGGTTGAAAACAAACCTTTTGTTGAAGTTTGGGGTAGTGGCAAGCCAATGCGTGAATTTCTCCATGTAGACGATATGGCAGATGCGTCAATTCATATCATGGATATTGATAAAAGAATATTAGAAAGTGAAGTAGATCCAATGCTTTCCCATATTAATATTGGCACTGGTGCAGATATTACAATTAAAGATGTTGCACAAACTGTTAAAGAGGTCGTTGGATTTTGTGGCGAAATTGTTTTCAATACTAAAATGCCTGATGGGACTAAAAGAAAATTGTTAGATGTGTCTAAAATAGAAAATTTAGGCTGGAAGCCTGTAATTATTTTAAAAGATGGCCTTAAAGAAACTTATGAATGGTTTATAACAAATAGCAAAGTAGTAAGAGGCTCGATAAAATGACAGAGATATACTATTTAATAATAATAATAGCTGTATTTAGTGTTGTTCAATCCATATTTGGAGTCGGGCTATTACTGTTTGGAACACCCACCCTTTTATTATTAGAATATTCGTATAGCGAAACACTATGGTTATTACTGCCTTGTTCCGTGACTATATCATTAATTCAGGTAGTAAATGACTATAAGCTGATTGAAGCAAAAAAAAGAGCTATTTATCTCGTAATACCGACTTTAGTATTAAGCCTAGCACTTGTAGTTACTTACGCAAACGGCATAAATATTACTAGAATAGTTGGAATTTTGTTATTGTTGATTGGAGTTATTAGATTCTCTAGTAAGTTGCAAGATTTATTAGGCTTAATGGTAAAAAAACATATTCAGATATATTATATTATTATTGGAGTCGTGCATGGAATATCTAATATGGGGGGAGGGCCTTTGTCAATACTTATGTCGACAATTTATTCTAAAAAAGAAATTATTCGCGCAAATGTGGCATTTATTTATTTAATATTGGCTATATTTCAATTAGTAGTTTTATCTATAATAAGCAACACTAGCTTAAGGAGTGAAGTCATATGGTTAATTCCAATCTCATTGGTGTCATATATCTTTACTAGTAAATTTATTTCTTCAAAAGTTAACGACAAGAAGTACACATTTATTTTGAATGTGATGGTGTTGGTTTATGGAGTATTGGCGGTTATAAAATAAGGTTAAAGAATGAACACTAAAATATTGGCAACACTGGGCCCAACCTCTTTGAATCTTAATGTAGTAAAAGAATTGACAAAAAAAGGTGTAGATCTATTTAGAATAAATCTTTCACACACTAAGTTGGAGGATGTTAGAGAGATAATAGAAAATATTCAATCTTGGACTGATGTGCCAGTGTGTTTAGACAGTGAAGGAGCGCAAATTAGAAATCAAGACATGGTTTCAGAATCTGTTAATTTTCAAAAAGATAGTATTGTTAAAATACACCACACCCCTGTTGTGGGAGATAGTAACAATATCTCATTTACGCCTAATAATGTATCACAACAGCTAAAAGTTGGAGATGAAATTAAGGTTGATTTTAACTCTGCTTGCCTTTGTGTTACTAAGGTCCAAGATAATTTTTTATTAGCCATAGTTAAAAGAGAAGGTATTGTAGGTAGCAATAAGGCCGCCAATACTGATGCAGATATTAAGCTAAGTGCGGTTACACTTAAAGATAAAAAAGCATTTGAAATAGGCCTGAGTATGGGGGTTGAAAATTTTTCTTTATCATTCACAAATTCAGCTAAAGATGTATTGGAAGTTAGAGAAATCATTGGCAATAACTCTAATCTCATCTCAAAAATAGAGAGTATTAAAGGTGTATTGAATCTTGGAGAAATATTGCCAGTTGTTGATCAAATTTTAATAGATAGGGGTGATTTGTCACGTGAAGTTCCAATCGAAAAAATACCATTCATTCAGCGTAGAATAATTTCTTATGCCAAATCAAAGGATACACCTGTATATGTTGCAACAAACTTACTAGAGTCTATGATTAAGTCTGCTTCGCCCACTAGGGCAGAAGCTAACGATGTGGCAAGTACATTGTTGATGGGCGCAAGTGGACTAGTGTTGGCTGCTGAGACAGCTATTGGTAACCACCCAGTAGGTGCTGTGGAAATGATTAATTTGATAATCAAACAATATAATAGATGGACTACTGAATCGTCTTTCAATGATATTATTTTTCAGGATGATTAATCATTAAGCGTAAATTTAATATAGTTTGGTTAACCGGAATGTCCGGCTCGGGTAAATCAACACTTGCAGAATACATAAAAGATACTTATCAAAAAGAAGGTTATAGTGTTCGTATAATAGATGGCGATGATATTCGAGACAAGGATGTGGACAAGTTAGGTTTTGGCCGTAAAGATGTCGAAGTAAACAATCTCCGAATTGCAAAACTATGCCTTGAATCAAAAGATAGTGGATTTGATTTAATACTTGTTCCTGTTATAAGTCCATATGATGAGGTTCGTAAGAGGGCAAAATCTTTGTTAGAGCCATACTATTATCTGGTTTATGTAGAAGCTGATATTGATAGCTTAAAAAAACGAGATACCAAAGGTTTGTACAAAGCTGCTGATCAAGGTTTTATTAATGATCTTATTGGGTATTCTGAAATTAATCCATATGATAAGCCAAGTGATGCTGATTTTGTTATTAGTACTAACAACGGCACTTCGCTAGATGATTCTAAAAAATTGCTATTAGATTTTATAAAAAATATTACTGTTTAATGGATATTGCTTATGCACTACGATGTTTTTAACGGTGATGCGGATGGTATATGTTCATTACTCCAACTAAGACTTTCTAACCCAAAAAATAGCAAACTAATCACTGGTGTAAAGAGAGATATCTCTTTATTGAAAAAAATCAGCCCAGTTAAGCAAGATAGTGTAACAGTTCTTGATATTTCAATGAAAAAGAACTACCAAGAGGTGGTTGATTTTTTGGAATTAGGGGTGGAGGTTTTTTATGCAGACCACCATCAAAGTGGTGATTTGTTGACGCATAAAAATTTTAGATCTTATATAAATGAGTCATCAAGTATTTGTACCAGTTTAATTATTAATGAATATTTAAGTGGCAAATATCAGGAATGGGCTATTGTTGGCGCTTATGGTGACGGCATGGATAAATCTGCAAGAATTATTGCTAATAAGGCTGATTTATCAAAAGACAATAGAGAGCAATTAAGGTTATTGGGTGAGTGTATCAACTATAATAGTTATGGCACAAGTGAGACGGATTTATTATATCACCCCTCTTTACTCTATAAACTCCTTAAGCGTAATTACAATCCTTTTGATTTTATTAGTAACGAGGCAAGTGTTTATAATAGGCTTTTAAATAGTTACCGTTTAGACACAAGTAAAGCTAAAGCTATATTGCCAGAAATAGAAGATAATAATGTTTCGATAATTATTTTGCCTGATAAACCATGGTCAAGAAGAGTTATTGGGGTGTATGCAAATATGCTAATGTATGGTAATAAAGATCGCGCTCATGCATTAATGATTTTAAATAAAAATAGAGGTTATTTGGTGGGTGTTAGGGCGCCATATAACAATAGGGCTGGTGCTGATATTTTGTGTTCTATGTTTGGCGGTGGTGGTAGAAAAGGGGCTGGTGGAATTAATAATTTGCCAAAAAAAGAAAAAGATTGTTTTATTAAAATGTTTATAAAACAATTTAATGTCAATGTTTGAACTGATACTAGAATTTTAGGTTAATTTAACTACACTCTTAGAATATAGAATAAAAATTTAGGAAATATTAAGGATTAAAATGTCAGTCTATATTATTGCAGAAATTGGCCAGGCTCATGAGGGGAGTTTGGGAATCGCACATTCGTATATTGATGCACTTGCAAAGACTGGAGTAGATGCTATTAAGTGGCAAACACATATTGCCCAAGCTGAAAGCAGTATTTATGAGCCCTTTAGAGTTAAATTTTCGTATGAAGATAAATCTCGTTATGATTATTGGAAAAGGATGGAATTCTCAAAATCTCAGTGGGTTGACTTAAAGAAGCATTGTGATAATGTTGGTTTAGAATTTATATCTTCACCTTTTAGTAATGCCGCTGTTGATTTGTTAGAGGAAGTTGGTGTTAATCGCTATAAAATTGGATCTGGCGAAGTCGGGAATTTATTATTGCTTGAGAGGGTTGCGAGAACAGGCAAGCCTACAATTATATCATCTGGTATGAGCTCTTTCGAAGAGCTTGATCAAGCAGTGAATTTTTTATCATCTAGAGTAGAAGTTAGTGTGATGCAATGTTTTACATCTTATCCTACAAATCCGGAGCAATGGGGGTTGAATCTAATTCCTGAATTAAAAGAAAGATATCAAACCCCTGTTGGATTTAGCGATCACTCTGGAGATATTTCTGCATGTACTGCCGCTGCAGCCCTTGGAGCAGATATGCTTGAATTTCATGTTGTATTTGATAAAAGAATGTTTGGACCAGATTCAGTCGCTTCACTGACTATTGATGAGGTTTCACAGTTAGTTTTTAGTGTAAATAAAATTAAATTATCATTACAATCACCTGTTCAAAAAAATGTTCCAGAAAACTTGGTTAGAGTAAAAAAAATGTTTGGAAAAAGTTTGGCTGTTAATAAGGACTTGGTTAAGGGTCATGTAATTACATTTGAAGACTTGGATGCGAAAAAACCTAGTGAAAAAGGAATAGGTGCAGATAAATTTGCATCTGTAATAGGGATGAGCCTAATGCATGATATGGATGCGTGGTCATTTATAAATGAGACGGATATTAATGAGTAAAAGAAAAATATGTGTAGTTGTTGCGAGTCGTGCAAATTATGGACGAGTTAAATCCCTAATGGTAGCAATAAAAAACAACCCTGATTTAGAGTTACAGTTAATTGTAGGTGCATCTATTATGCTTCATCGTTTTGGTAGGGCGCTAGATATAATCAGACAAGATGGCTTTACACCCGATAGAAAACTATACTATATAGTTGAAGGTGAAACATTGACAACACAAGCAAAGTCAACAGGCTTGGGAATTATTGAATTGTCTACTGCATTTTCAGATTTAGATCCAGATATGGTGGTAACAGTAGCTGATAGATTTGAAACAATGGCTACTGCAATTTCAGCATCTTACTTGAATATTCCACTAGTCCATATCCAAGGGGGTGAGATCAGTGGCAATATTGACGAAAAGGTAAGACATGCAATTACAAAACTATCAGATATTCATTTCCCGTCTACAGAAAGATCAAGAGAAAGATTGGTAAAAATGGGTGAAATGCCTGAGTATATTTTCAATTTTGGTTGTCCTGGCATGGATACTTTGGTTACAACTGATTTATCTATCGATAATGCGACTATGAGACAATATACAGGGGTTGGTGCTAAAATTAATTGGAAAACCCCCTATATTTTGATGGTACAACACCCTGTTACGACTAGTTATGGGGAGGGCGCAGAGCAGGTTAGGGCCACACTTTCTTCATTACAAAAACTAAAAGATTATCAAAAAGTGGTTTTTTGGCCAAATATTGACGCTGGGACTGACGATGTTTCAAAAGAGATTAGAATTTTTAGAGAAAATAACCAACAATCCAACTTTCATTTTATTAAGAACTTTTCCCCTGAAGACTATGCTAAAGTTTTAAATAATGCTAATTGTGTTGTTGGAAATTCATCATCATTCATTCGTGAAGGTTCATTCCTAGGCGTGCCAGCAGTATTAGTTGGAAATCGGCAACAAGGTAGGGAATGTGGAGAGAATATAATCATCTCGGATTATAGTGAAGATAGTATTTATCAAAAAATACAATTACAGTTGAAAAATGGTAGATATGCAGGAAGTAATTTATTTGGTATAGGGGAATCGGGAGTACAGATAGCCAATACATTGGTAAATATCAATTTAAATATTAACAAAAGAATGACGTATTAGGAGTTTACAATGGAAAATTGCCCTGTTTGTAATAATAATGAATTGAATACAATCTATACCGGAAAGATAAGAAATGGATCATTCGGGAAGATGACAGATAGTAACCATTTAGTCTTTCAATGTACTAATTGCCAGGTTCGATTTTTAGGCGAATTTATGGATCCAAGTTTTTATATTAGTAGTGACTATAGAGAGAGCTATAATAACTCATCAAGTGTTAGTGTATATCATCAGCTGCACGATAATAATGATAATGAAAAAATTTGTAAAATTGGGCTTCAGAATTTAAGAGGGAAAAGTATAGTAGATTTTGGTGCCGCTGCCGGTACTTTTTTAGATGTTACAAGTTCAGTTGCTAAAAGGACATACGCAGTAGAGCCTGCAAGTTTTTTTCATGAAAGTTTATCTCTTAAGCACACTGTATATTCTTATGGTGCAGACTTTGTAAGTAGCCATGAAAGAGCGGATATTGCAACTTCATTTGATGTTTTAGAGCATGTAGAAAACCCTTTAGAGTTTCTACAAGATATCTATTCTTCATTGAATAGTGGAGGCACAATGTATTTAATGACACCTAATTATGATGATATTTTAAATGACGTATCAAAGGATAATTTTCAAATTTTTAATTATAGGACAGTGCATTGTTATTATTTCTGCAAGACGTCAATTGAAAATATCTTGAAATTAGCGGGCTTTAATAATTTCAAGGTTGATTTTCATCATAAATATGATATTTCAAATATGCTTTTTTGGATGAAAGATGGAAAGCCAACTGGGAAAAATAAATATGATTTTTTTGATGATGACTTTAATAGTTTCTATAGAAATTATTTAATTAAAAACGGTAAGGCAAGTCATTTGTGGATTACTGCTGTAAAATGAAAATTTTAACAATTGTGCCTGCAAGGTGTGGTTCTAAAGGAATAAAAAATAAAAATATAATCGATGTTTGTTCCAAGCCTCTAATAGCGTATTCTATTGAGCAAGGTTTAGCGTTAAAAGAATTAAATTTAGTTGACAAGGTGATTGTTTCGACTGATTGTCAAGACATAGCCAATGTGGCAATAAGGTATGGAGCAGATGTGCCTTTCCTGCGGCCAAAAGACATAGCCAATGACAGGGCTAAATCAATTGATTTTTATCTTCATGCTATTGAATTTTTTGAACAAAAGAGTGTTTTTTTTGATGCAATCCTACTGCTTCAACCAACCTCTCCAATGAGAAGGATTGAAACACTAATAGATGCTATTAAGATTTTCAAAAGCACAAAAAAAGATAGTCTAATCAGTGTTTATAAAGAAGACTACATTAACGAATTAGTGATGTATACAACCTCAGATGGTAAAAAACTGATACCATTAAACAATGACCATAATAAAGGCGTAAGACGTCAGGAACACAAACATGTTCTAGTACGGAATGGAGCAATTTATCTTTCAAAGATTCATTATCTTAAAAGCAATAAAAGAATTATTTCAGACAATCCGTTATTCATTAAAATGAGAAAAAATGATTCAATTAATATTGATACAGTAGATGATTTGGAATTAGTAAGGAAATTGCTTTGCAAATAGGAATATTAGAGCCAAAAGATTTTTCACAAATGGCGTTGAAAAACTTATCCAACATGGGTGTTGTTGAGAAATATAATAATGAAAATTTAGATAAATTTTTATTTAACAAAGAAGTTTTATTTATAAGATTGGCCCATCTCATAGATAAAGATTTTTTAAACAAATTGAGTAAAATAAAATATATATGCACCCCAACTACTGGGCTAAACCATATTGATATAGAGGAATGTGACAAAAGAAAAATAAAGGTTATATCTCTCAAGGGTGAGTATGATTTCTTGACAACTATTAGGGCCACCCCAGAGCATACTTTTGGATTGGTATTGTCACTATTAAGAAATTATAAAAAGGCATTTTTATCGAATTTTAATTATCATTGGGATAGGGAAAGGTGTAAAGGGTTTGAACTTTATGGAAGTAGCGTCGGAATCATAGGATTCGGCAGAGTAGGGAAAATACTGTCAAAATATTTTAACGCCTTTAATGCAAAAATTTTTTTTTTTGATGTAAATGACTCGATACAAGAAACAGATATAGCTTCTAAATTAAGAAGTGTTGAAGAGCTTATAGAGAAGAGCGATATAGTGATATTATCAGCTTCATATGATAAAAATAATGATAGCTTTTTTAACAAGAGCTATATTGACCTCCTTAAAAATAAATATTTTATAAATACAGCAAGAGGAGAACTCATAAATGAAGAGTATCTTTTAAAAAAAATAAAAGAAAATTTTTTCAAGGGTGTGGCATTAGATGTTATTCGAAATGAACAGGTGGAGAATAACCTGGAAGAGTTGGTTCGCTTGACAGGTGAAAAAAACCTAATTATTACACCACACATATCTGGAGCAACTTTTAATTCAATGCATAGAACGGAAGAATTTATAGTAGACAAGTTAGGTAATAATTTAAAATAGTCTTTATATTTACAAAAACCACCATATCAACAATAAAAAATATGTTAAAAAATACAAAAGTAGCTTTAATTACTGGGATTACCGGCCAAGATGGAGCGTATCTTGCTGAATTTCTTTTAAAAAAAGGGTATCAGGTTCATGGCATTAAACGTCGTTCTTCATCATTCAATACAGATCGTATTGATCATCTTTATCAAGACCCTCACGAAACTGATAAAAAATTCGTACTGCATTATGGTGACTTGGCAGATTCTATGAGTTTGGTGCGCATCATTCAAGAGATACAACCTGATGAAATCTATAATTTGGGCGCACAATCACACGTTGCCGTATCATTCGAAACCCCAGAATACACAGCAGATACAGTCGGCTTAGGCGCTTTGCGTATTCTGGATGCGATTCGCATCTTAAACTTAGAGAAAAAGACTCGCTACTACCAGGCCTCTACCTCAGAGCTTTATGGTGAGGTTAGAGAAACACCTCAAAATGAAGAGACACCATTTTATCCAAGAAGCCCTTATGCGGCTGCAAAATTATATGCCTATTGGATAACAATAAATTATCGTGAGGCGTATGGTATGTATGCTTGTAATGGTATACTTTTTAACCATGAAAGTCCTATTCGTGGAGAGACATTCGTAACTAGGAAGATTACTAGAGCGCTAGCTCGTATATCACTAGGTCTTCAAGATACGGTTTATCTTGGAAATTTGGATTCTAAGCGTGACTGGGGCCATGCAAAAGATTATGTTGAAATGCAATGGCTTATGCTGCAGCAAGATGAGCC
>Ga0257116_1002124_pt1 | contig 11227 bp, 10 predicted proteins | sample SI112_120mmetaG_FD_190150 | JGI IMG/M metagenome (GOLD analysis project Ga0257116, IMG submission 190150) | Marine microbial communities from Saanich Inlet, British Columbia, Canada - SI112_120m | ecosystem: Environmental > Aquatic > Marine > Inlet | place: Canada: British Columbia | collected...
GATATGAAATTTTATAATTCGCATAACCCAACGGAATATTGAATGAGTTGCCAATGTAGTATCTCGCCGTTATTTCCTGTGTGCTGAAGTTTATGCTTTGAGTTTTTGTGGAATAAACACTTGTTGCAGAGTTATAGTCCGTGTAGGAATAATCATATTTTCCTGTTCCATACGTTAACCCCAAGGTCCAATCCTCACCTGGAAACTCCAGTACAAAAGGCGTTGATGTCGCATACATCAAATGTATTCCGGATTTCTGTCCTAATCTTACTGTCTGGTCTTTTCTGTTGGACGCAGAGTCACCCGCAAAAGCGAGGCCTCCAAAAAACAAAAGTGACAGACCGAGCATGCTGATTTTGATCTTCATAACTTTCCTTTATTTGAAAAATTAGTTTAAACGGCAGTAACACCGTTCAACTGAATAAGTGCCTCAGCCAATGCTGCTACACAATTTAATGTCCAACATTAAGTTTAACAAACTGAAATTAAACTCTGCCTCCTGGACAAATAAGCCTGAAGTTATGCAAACTTTAAGCCTGTTTTTTAATGAATGTAATTTGAGCTAAAACCGGCAGCACAGCCTTTCAGTAATTTTTCAGAACGGTCAACATTTATCGCAAGCACCACTTTTTGCTTGTCAGGCTGAATTTTCAGGTGTATACGTTAATCTAGGGGCACGCTTTGTCGCGTCTGTATGTAGTTGCAGAGTTTTGAAATAAAGCAGGTAAAAAGTGAAGCACTATTACTGGGAAGGTACGGATACACACGGTGTTCAGCAGGAAGGCGCGCTGGATTCAGAGACTTTGTCGGTAGCCCGAGAGAATCTCTTAGGCCGCGGATTTTTCAGGTTGCGTTGCTGGAAAATTGAACGCTCACGTCTTCACAGAGTTTTAAACAATCATGAAGTCACAGAATTTTTACTGCAGTTGCACCGGCTGTTAAAATCCGGAGTTGAACTGGATGATGCGCTGGGGTTTGCAGTACATGAGCAAAAAGATCGTTTTTTGAGTTTCCTGCTTTGCCGGATGCGTGAAGATTTACGGAACGGACTTTCATTAAGCAGCGCCCTGCAGCGTTACCACGCCTTTCCAAAACTGATCGGAAAAATGATTGAAGTTGCCGAAAGTTCCGGGAGGCTGCCGGAAGTTCTCGGAATGCTGCTGGAATTTTACCAGTTTCAACAATCGATAATTCAAGAGCAAAAACGTTTACTTAACTATCCTCTGGTAGTTTTCAGTATTTTCATTGCTCTGTCGCTGGGTTCGATAATTTTCATGGTACCGATGTTTAAACGAATGTACATCGGACTTGGTGACGAACTGTTCTGGCTAACACGCGTGTTGCTGAATTTAAGCGATTCGCTGCGCATTCATCCGGAAAGCTGGATTCTAGCAACACTGATTTGCGGTGCTCTGTTGCTTGCTATTTACAGAACACTGGGATTTTCGTGGCTGCTGAATCTGATTCCGGGTGGAAAGCGTATGCGGGAAAGTGTGCGCATGTTGTTTTACAGCAGAGGTATGGAAATCATGCTCAGCACCGGAGTTCACCTGCAGGAGGCACTGGCGCTGGCGGAAGAGATGCTGCCGCGTCTGCTGCGTAAGCGCATTGCACCGGTACGAAAAGCGGTTGATTCCGGAAAGTCGCTGCGGGAAGCATATTCCATGGTCCCAATTTTTTCACCAATGTTTGTCAAAATGATTGCACTCGGTGAATCCAGCGGTCATCTTTCTTCAAGTTTTGCACGCATCGGTACGCAGAATCAGGAATCGCTGAAAAAAATAATGGCATGGGCCAATACACTGATTGAACCGGTTTTGATGATCCTGATTGCATTTGGTGTACTTGGATTCCTCTTATCGATGTACCTTCCTTTGTTCAAAATGTCTGAGCGTTTTTGAATCAAAAGGTAGTTCTTCTCCAGAATAATCCAGCGTTCTTTCCATCCAGGTTGGTGAGTCAGGATGATGCACCGGAAAGTCCGGAACATGACCCAAACCGATTTCCAGCAGCCGCAAAATCAATTTTGCAGTCAAGCCCCAAATGTCAAAACCCTCAAACTCAAAATGATGCGCGAGAATGGTCGCAATCGGTGTTTCGAATTCCTCTGTCCAGTGCTGTTCACTGTTCATGAAAAAAGAGAGCGGTACCTTAAAAACTGCTTCAATTTCATCCTCATTTGGAACAGGCACAAAATCATCCGGAATGAGCGCCACAAAAGGCGTAACCAGATAATAATGAAGTGAAAGGATTTGATCCAGCTTGCCGATGATTTCGATTTTTTCCTGAGGCAGGCCTATTTCTTCGTAAGTTTCCCGGAGTGCTGTTTCGAGTGAATTAGCGTCCTGCGGATCCTGCTTTCCACCCGGAAACGAAACTTGCCCTGGGTGTGAACGCAACTGCTCTGAACGCTGAGTGAGCATCACAAAAAGCTCACCCTCTGTTTCCAGCAAAGGAATAAGTACAGAAGCACGTTTTTGGATTTGTGAATTTTTCAGCGGATGATGGTCGGCAAGACCCTGCCTGATTTTATTCAACATAAAAGTTAAGGAGCAAAATAACGCTCTTTGCGTTCCTGCCAGTAGGCTTTGACAATTTGATGAATTTTAGTACTGGCTTCGTATGAAGTTTTTGCAAATGCAGGAGTGAACTGGATATTTTTTGGACGGGTGTGTCCCAGCAAATCACGGTTCAACGCACTATCGAGCACATCACAATGCGCTCTTGTGATTTCAACTTCAGGTGCAACTGAACTGCAGAGATTGAGCATTTCTGTGGACGAATATGCCGGCAGTTGAAAATGCCCCAGAGCCAGTAATATTGAACTGAAGGCATTAATTGCTGCCTGATTACTCAGCAGGCAACTGGTGTCCGGATTGGTTTTAATAAAGGATTTCGCCATTTCCAAATCCTCGCCGGATTGCACCCACGATACTTCTGCCCGGTGAATGCTGCGTGCAGATTCTTGCGCTTTTTGCATGATTGTGTTACAAGAGATATAGTGTTTAACGAAGATGAAAGTTTAGTTTTAAGTCTTTTACAAAACAACAGCGTTAGTTCAGCACAACAAAATTCGCTTGAGTCTGTTGTTGTTTTTATAAAATATGCTTAAGAGCGGACACTGTGTTCTGCGAGATAATTCTCAATTTTCAGGAAAGTAGATTCGTCCAGCACAACCGAACCGTCTATTTTCCGGTTTTTCAGGTAGTCGCAGGTTTCACGGATAGTAATGATTGACCAGACTGGAACGCCGGTTTTTTGCTGAAATTCAGTAATTGCGTCATTAGCCTGTGAATTTTTTTCCATGCGGTCCAGAGCAACAAGCACACCGGAGAATTCAACTTTACAGAGTTCACGAATCAGTTCTACTGACTCGATTTTTGTCAGTCCATCGGTGATTACATCGTCAACCATGACCACAGAATCACTCGCAAGCGGAAACTGACCAACCAGCGTTCCCTGATCACCGTGTGTCTTTTTCTCTTTTCGATTAAAGAAATATCCGATATTCTGGTTGAGACTAGCGGATAAAGCAATTGCAGTGCTGATACAGAGAGGGATGCCCTTGTAAGCCGGGCCATAGATCAAATTACAGTTTGGAGCATTTTCCTCAATTGCCGCTGCATAGTACGAACCCAGCTCTTCAATCAGTGGACCGTTGTTGAATTTTGAAGAGTTGAAAAAATACGGTGAGCTACGCCCGCTTTTGAGAGTAAACTCTCCAAACTGGAGAGCATCTGCACGGAGTAGAAATTCGACAAATTCTTTTTTATAAGTTTGCATTAAAAACCAGTGTTTGTTTTAGAGACAGCATTCACAGCATAGCAGTTAGTTTAACTCAACTCAATCCCGGAACAAAATTTTCTTGAATAACAATTCCGGAATATCATAATCAAACCAGCAAATAAACGATGTCAACAGATCAGGGAAAAAGGCTGCAGAATACGATTGATGGATTGATGCTTTCTTATCGTGAACATCCGGAGATAGAACACATTGGCACCATTGATTTACCGGCCAAAGAAAATATCATCACCTTAATTGAAGATATTCAGGTACTGCTGTTTCCAGGTTTGATACGGCAGGAGTCTTTTGATTTCCTGAATTTACCACATGTGGTAGGACAACAGACTGTCTCTATTTTCTACCGTCTAAAAGAAGCGATCGAACTTGTACTCTGCTGGAAGGCCTCCGAGGAAGGAAAAAGCTGTGAGGAGTTGCCTGAATTTGGAGAACAGGTTGAAAACATTGCTTTTGAATTTTTAGAATATCTACCTGAACTGCGTGAAATTCTTGCAGACGATGTAGATGCGATTCTACGCGGTGATCCTGCATCGGTCAGCAAACGTGAAATTGTGCTGGCCTACCCTGGACTACAGGCGGTAAGTGTCTACAGAATTGCGCATTTTTTGCACGAAAGAGGTGTACCTTTGATCCCCAGGATCATGACTGAACACATTCATTCTAAAACCGGAATTGATATTCATCCCGGAGTAATAATCGGTAAAGGTTTGATGATAGATCACGGTACCGGAATTGTGATCGGCGAAACCGCAATCATCAAGGATCAGGTACGGATTTATCAGGGTGTTACTTTAGGTGCGCTCAGTCCGGAGCATTCGCTGGCTAATCCTGACATGAAACGTCACCCGACAATCGAGAACAACGTGATTGTTTATGCAGGCGCTACAATTTTAGGTGATGTGGTGATTGGAGAAGGTTCGGTTATCGGCGGGAATGTCTGGTTGACACACAGTATTCCAGCGCAAAGTCAGGTGTTTTTGAAAGATGTTACTTCTGCACAGGAAGTCCGAAAAAAGGCGCGTAAGAGATAAATTTTAAAAAACGTATTGACTTAGCAAAAAATTGCTCTAAAGTGCACTTATCCGCAGAAACGTAATTTGTGGAAAATCTGCAGACTGTAAAGCTTTTGTTTGTTTGTATGAGTCAGTAGTAAGGAATGGAGGCATGAGCGAAATTGAATACGATGAGCAGCTGGTAACGAAAACACGGCACAAAATGAAACCGCCGCAGAGTTACAAAGTTCTGCTGCATAACGACAACTATACCACCATGGAATTTGTGGTGTTTATCCTGGAAACTGTTTTTAAAAAAAGTTTAGCAGAGGCAACGCAGATTATGATTCATGTTCACGAAAACGGGATTGGAGTATGTGGTTCATACTCTTTTGAAGTCGCGGAAACAAAAGTGGAATCAGTTCATGGACTGGCAGAGCAGTATGAATATCCTCTGCAGGCAACAATGGAAGAAAACTGAGTTTAGCTTATGTTTACAAAAGATTTAGAAATGTGTTTGATGGCGGCTCAAAGTGAAGCCATAGACCGGCGGCATGAATACTTGTGCGTTGAACACATCCTTTATGCTTTGCTGCACAACGATGCAGGCTTGAATGTAATCAGAAGCTGCGGTGGTGACACAAACCTCATCAAACAGGATTTAGAGGACTTCTTTTCACAGCAGGAAGAAGTTAATGAAAACAAATTACCGCGTCAGACGAAAGCAGTCCAACGTGTACTGCATCTGGCGATAATGCATGTTAACAGTTCCGGAAAAGCTTCCGCGGATGTAGGTGATGTGCTGGTGGCAATTCACCGTGAATCACGCTCATACGCTTCCTACTTTTTGCAGAAGCAGGACATCACACGTCTTGATCTGCTGAACTACATTTCGCATGGAATTGCGAAAGTTCCTGCAGAAGAAGAAGAAAAGAGTGACGGTCATGAATTTGAAGGCGGAGAAGAAGAAGAAGGGCAACCGCCGCGTCAGGAACAAAATCCGTTGGAACTTTATACCCAGAATTTAACAAGACATGCAGAAGAAAAACGGATTGATCCGCTGATCGGACGTGAAAACGAAATTAACCGTACTCTGCAGATACTGTGCAGACGGCGTAAAAATAATCCGATTTATGTGGGAGATCCAGGAGTTGGAAAAACAGCGGTTGCGGAAGGGCTGGCGCTGAAAATTTTCAATGGTGAAATTCCGGAAATACTGGAAGGCACAGAAGTTTTTGCGCTTGATATTGGTGCTTTGTTAGCCGGAACTAAGTTCCGTGGCGATTTTGAACAGCGTATAAAAGCCGTGCTTAAAGCCCTTGAAAAAAAGCCGGGTTCGATTTTATTTATTGATGAAATTCACACTATCATTGGTGCAGGAGCAACCAGTGGTGGATCGATGGATGTTTCAAATCTGTTGAAACCTGCATTGGCCAAAGGTGAAATCCGCTGTATCGGTTCCACTACTTTTGATGAATACAAAAAGATTTTTGAAAAGGACCGCGCTCTTTCCCGCCGTTTTCAGAAGATTGACATTCTTGAACCAACCCTAGCGGAAACAATCAAGATTCTCAAAGGTTTGAAATCACGTTACGAAAAACATCACCAGTTGCGTTACACTTCCGGATCCTTGAAAGTTGCCGCGGAGCTTTCGGAAAAATATATCAATGAACGTTATTTGCCGGACAAGGCAATCGATGTGATTGATGAAGCAGGTTCCATGGTACGTCTGCGTTCTGGCGCAAAGCGAAAAACTGTGGGAGTACCGGATATTGAAAAAGTGGTAGCAAGCATGGCCCGTGTACCGGTTGAGCGGATGAATTCGACTGACAAAGATAAACTGCGTGAACTAGAAAAAGAATTGAAGATGCAGGTTTTTGGACAGGATGAGGCGATTGGAATTTTGGTCCAGTCCATCAAACGTTCACGTGCCGGACTGCATCATCCGGAACATCCGATCGGCTCTTTCCTGTTTACCGGTCCCACTGGAGTCGGCAAAACGGAGCTGGCGAAGCAGTTGGCCTTTATTATGGGCATCAGTTTTGAACGCTTTGACATGAGCGAATATATGGAGAAGCACACCGTTTCACGTCTGATCGGCGCACCTCCGGGCTATGTCGGTTTTGATCAGGGTGGTATGTTGACGGATGCAGTACGTAAAAATCCGCATTGCGTGATTCTGCTCGATGAAATTGAAAAAGCGCATCCTGATATTTTCAACATTTTGCTGCAGGTGATGGATCATGCGACTTTGACCGACAACAATGGTCGTGAAGCAGATTTCCGTAATGTTATCCTGGTGATGACCTCCAATGTTGGCGCGAAGGAAATGAGTTCAGGCACAATCGGTTTTGGTGAAAACACACCAAAAGCTCCTTCCAAAAAAGCAATTGAAAAAGTCTTCAGTCCGGAATTCCGTAACCGTCTGGATAACACCATTTCTTTTGCCGGTCTTCCGGAAGAAGTTGTCTTGATGGTAGTGGAAAAAATGCTGGTGGAACTGGAAGTTAAACTTCAGCATCAAAAAGTAATCATCAATGTTACGGAAGCCGCAAAAACATGGTTAGCCAAAAAAGGTTATGATCCGGCCTTTGGCGCACGTCCGATGGGTCGTACCATTCAGCGTGAAATAGAAACAATCCTGGCAGACGAGGTGCTGTTTGGTAAGTTGGAAAATGGAGGAGAAGTCAGCATTGGTCTGAAAAAAGACCAGTTGAACTTCAAGTATTCCTGATTGGGTCAAATGTCGTATTTCATTTTTGCTGGAGTGCTTAAATGCGGACAGCAGTTTGAACTGAAAGGTGAGGAAGCACGGCACGTTTTAAAATCCCGCCGGATGCGTTCCGGAGAGCACTTTCTGATTCAGGATCAAAATGCTCAGCGTTTTGACGCGGTTTTGAAAAGTTCAGGCCGTGACTCACTAAGTTTTGTTCCGGAAAGTTCAGTCGCGGTTCCGCAAGCATCCGCCTTACGTCTTGAAATACTACAAGCCCTGCCCAAGGAAAAGGCACTCGACTGGATCCTGCAAAAAACGACAGAACTTGGAGTCAGCCGGCTGGATTTTTTTTGCGGAAATCATTCACCGAATTCTTTTCATTTTTCACAGCAGGAACGGCACCTTAGCCGCTGGCAACGGATTGTCCTCGAAGCGTCTAAACAATGCGGACGGCAGCATCCACCCGATATTTTCTGGCATGAGAATTTAGCGTCGGCACTGGAAAAACTTCCGGAATGCGAAAACTCATGGATTCTTGCTCCGGATTGTGAAGAGTCTATTTGCTGGAAAAACCTGGACACAGGCACAGCACAGCAGCAACTGTTTCAGCGTGTGCTGATTGGTCCGGAAGGTGGTTTACATCCGGATGAATTTAAATTAGCTCTACGCTCCGGAATGCGTCCGGTTGAGCTTGGACCGAGAATTCTACGGGCGGAAACTGCAGCCGTAACCGCAGTTTCGATTCTACAGTTTTTGTGCGGTGATCTTTCGTGAACTGCGTAAAAAGCAGCAAAGCTGTAAAAAATAAGACTTTTGTCATCTCTAACGAAGAGAGAGATCTTGATTAAACTCTTAATGTCTCAGCTTTCTACCTTCGTAAGCAATGACAACAAGGGTTTAAGAATTTTTTTTATGCAGCAATCTTTCGTAAATTCTAAAAAATTTGTCATTCCCGTGAAAACGGGAATCTAGCTTTTCATTAATTAATTAAATTTTGGAGTAAATAAATGCAAAAAGTATTATTAATAATCTTTGGACTAGCACTCGCGTTTTCTGTGTCAGCGAAGGAATCAATCCGTGGACACTTTGAAATAGTAGGATCAGTTCCGACTGCGCATAGTGTGAAGAAAGTTGTCTTCGAAGAATTTATGAACTTCGGTTGTCCTCACTGTAATAATCTGCACAAAGAATCAAAAAATTTCCGCAAGAAATTTGCGGACAAAGTCGAATTTATTGATATTCCGATTGTCTTCCGTGGACAGGACGATTCGCCGCTGCGTCTTTATTACGTAGCCAGAAAAATCGGCAAAGGTAAGTTGATCAAAGATGAACTCTTCAAAGCCAGTTTCACTCATGGCGTAAATGTTTTTGATCCAGGCATTACGAATTATCTGGCACGTTCACTAGGCATGAACAAAGAATTTCAACAGGAAAAAGACCAGGCATGGGTCAACAAACTGATCAAAGAAGGTGAACGCAAATCAGCAATTTACGGAGTTAGCGGAACACCAACAGTTGTGATTCAACACGCTCTTAAAATGGACATTAGCCCCTACGGCACAATGAGCGAATTTGTGAATAAAATACCTGAAACAATAGCAGATTTAATGCAGTAATTACATGAACAAGCCCACCCGCCATGCTGAAGCAAGTGGCGGGACCACTACTCCCGCACAGGAAAAACTCTCCCATTTGCCCGACCTTCCCGGCGTTTATCTTTTCAGGGACGAGCAGCAAAGCATCCTCTACATCGGCAAATCCAAAACCCTCCGTAATCGTGTCCGCTCCTATTTTCACGTCTCGGCAAAACACAATTTACGGATCCAGCTCATGGTTTCCCGCATCCATGATTTCTCCCTGATTATAACTGACACAGAAGCGGAAGCGCTGATTTTAGAAGAGCAGTTGATCAAGCGACATCACCCGCGTTATAACGTGGCGCTCAAGGATGGAAAGTCATATCCGTACTGCAAACTAACGGTTGGTGAGATGTTTCCACGCCTCTATCTGGTACGTGAAAAAATTGATCCGAAGTCTGAATATTATGGACCTTACACATCCGTCAAGGACGCTCGTCAAGTACTGAAAGCGGTGATGACATATTTTCCGCTGCGTACCAGTAAAATGCTGCTTGACGGAAAAAAGACTTATCGCCCTTGTCTAAATTTTCAAATGCAGCGTTGTCTTGCTCCGTGCCGTGGAGTTATTTCTGCGGAAGAATACGCAAAGGTGGTGCGACAGGTACGGCTCTTTTTAAAAGGACGTGATCAGGAACTTCTACAGGAACTTGAAAAGCGCATGGAGCAGACATCCAAAAAACTGGAATTCGAAAAATCGGCTCTTTACCGTGATCAGATTCAAGCCATGCGCCGGATTTTCGAGAGACAAATGGTGCTGGATGTCAAGGGCAAGGATCAGGATGTTTTTAATCTATATCGTGAATCAGATTCCACCGGAGTTCAGGTTTTGTTCATCCGTAACGGTAGATTGCTCGGTACAGATTTTTTCTTTTTTGAAGACAGCAGCGAAGCTTCCGATGACAATTTGCTCGGACAGGCACTGCACAGAATTTACATGCCGGAAGGTTCGATTGTGCCTCGTGAAATTTTGCTGCCCTTTGAATACTCTGATAGAAAACTGCTCGAAGACGCGCTCAATAAAAAGTCAAAAAGACGCGTGCATGTTGTTTGTCCGCAAAAAGGACGCAAAAAAGAGCTGGTCAGCATGGCCTTCAGTAACGCAAAAGTTAATTTGTCAGAGCAGCGCATCCGTTCTTCCAAAAATAAAAATGTGCTGCAACACGTCAAGTATGAATTAAAATTAAACAGACTTCCGGAAGTTGTCGAAGCTTTTGATATTTCGCATCTTTCCGGCACAATGACGGTGGCTTCAATGGTCTGCTGGAAAAAGAATGCTCCTTCAAACAAGGATTACCGGAAATATAAAATAACCAGCATCAGCGGTCCGGATGATTTTGCGAGCATGAAAGAAGTTCTCACGCGGCGTTACAAACGCACACTGGCAGAAGGCAAAAAACTTCCGGACTTGATTTTAGTCGATGGCGGAAAAGGGCAAATCAGTATTGCAGTAAAAGTACTGACTGATCTTGATATTTTACGGAAAGTCGATTTGATTGGCCTGGCAAAAGGACGTTCCGAAAAAAAGAGAGGACGCAGTCGTGGACAGAATGTAGATTACGAATACGTGGTGAAACCGAACCAGAAAAACGAAATCCGCCTGCGTAGAAATTCTGATGTGCTTTATTTTCTGCAAAATATCCGTGACGAATCACACCGTTTTGCCATCGAATTTCAACGTAAACTCAAACGCAAACATACGCTGCATTCTCAAATTGATGATATCCCCGGAATTGGTCCGAAACGCCGGAAACTCCTGCTGAAGCACTTTGGCAGTTTAACCATTTTGAAACAGGCGACTACAGATGAAATCATGCAGGTGCCCGGAATTCCGCAAAAAATGGCTAGTGAAATAAAAACTTTTCTGCAAAATTGAAAATGTCAGCCTTGCTGGCTTCCTAAAAACTCCTAAACTAATTAATTGTCATCTCAAACGAAGAGAGTGATCTTATGTCATTCTCGCGAAAGCGGGAATCCAGAATCTTGTGTGAATCCGCATTTCTTGTCTTCAAACTGAACTGGAGCAGGAATCAACTTTTTGTCATTTAAGCATTCATTATGCAATATTACTAAAAATC
>Ga0257116_1002129_pt1 | contig 11197 bp, 11 predicted proteins | sample SI112_120mmetaG_FD_190150 | JGI IMG/M metagenome (GOLD analysis project Ga0257116, IMG submission 190150) | Marine microbial communities from Saanich Inlet, British Columbia, Canada - SI112_120m | ecosystem: Environmental > Aquatic > Marine > Inlet | place: Canada: British Columbia | collected...
GATTAGATTAGAACCAAATAAGCAACACAGATTGGAAGTAGGTTATCAGGTTTTACTAATATATGTGTCTATCAATTATTCCTATTAATATTATTTATATAATATAACCAATTAGATATCCTATTAAATAACACTATTAAAATCACCTATCTAAACACACTATATTGTAGACCGAATATAACCTAATACAATATGTATGTATTAAACTGCTCAGATATTTTCACTAGATAATTTAGCCTGTCTAGCCTTTTCTAACGGTCCGCTTGTTCTACGTTGAAATAATGAGAGCTTGTTAGCTATAGCTGCATTATGTTTATCGGTGGTTAATTCCTTTTCAATAAACACTTCAATTGCTTCTACTATTTGTGATCTCTCGCAGTTGATCTGATAATAGTGTTCTGGATGTGAAGGAGATACTCGTTCGACGCCATAGTAGATTGCAATATCTAAACGACCTGCATTATCAATATACTTTAAAGTACGTTTAATCTGACTACCGGATTGTAGTTTTTTAGCATCCGCTCGTAGCTTTTTAACTATCTTATTTTTAGCTCTGTCTTCTGGTGGCTGTCTATGATCTGCTATATCTACGAGGCCTTCGGTAATATCAAAGTCCATCTGAATCTCCTATTAAACTACAGTACAAAGAGTAGGTACTATCTTATCATCCGTCAATCAAATTAAAAATTGATCGGGCCTGCCTATAATAGGTACCCCCACCGGCATGGCCCATGCGTACCCCCCATCAACCCCATGGGAAATATATCTATTAATATCTATCTGTGGTTTGCTACTGCTCTCTGTACCGTCCCAACCGAGACATTGAAATGGTCGGCAGTTTTCCGGTAGCTGTTACCGTCCTGTACGTACTGAACCATATGCGTCTTATTACTTTGAGGTATAGCTACCGGCCTGCCCTTATATTTTCCAAGCTTGCGGGCCCTTTGGATTCCTATGGCTTGCCGTTCCCTCATCATGGATAGCTCTAGCTCAGAGAAGACTGCACACATTGAGAGCATGGCCTTACCAACAGGCGTTGTGGTGTCAATAGACTGTTGTTGCAGGATCAGTTCTACATTAGCTGCCTGTATGGACTGGACGGTGTTAACCACATCTACGAGTGAGCGCCCTAGTCGATCGATGTGCCAGCAGAGAAGGACGTTAAAGCGGCCTGAGACGGCATCCTTGATCATAGATTGAAACGCTGGGCGCTGATCTGTCTTGCCGCTGTAGCCCTTGTCCTCGTAGATCTGAATGATGGTTAAGCCTCGTTGTGCTGCTAAGGCTTCCAGTTCCATCACTTGGTTCTCTGTGGTTTGCTCGTTCGTAGATACCCTTGCGTAGATTGCTGCTAGATTTGCCATGTCTATGGTTCCTGATATTATATTATTTAGTACGTAGAGACTTCTCTGTATCTGGTGTGGCGAGATTAGTTAGAGCATCGGCCGGATATAGAAGATGGAAGTCCGGTCATGTATCTTTTAACTACACCTATATTATACACCAATTGATTCAAAACTAACAGCAGAAATCTGCCATTTAGTCTGGCTTAAATAGAGGCACCTATAAAATACATGGTAGACAAGCAAAACGATACAACGTGGCAGGCCAAATGGGGAAAGATGGCTCTCAGTAAGGGAGTGACTGTAATTCCGACAGCGTTCCTGCTGCATGCCTCACGAGCAGGCCTAAATCCAGCCCAACAAATACTAATCATTCACCTCGTATCGTACTGGTGGAAAGCAGGACGTGATCCGTACCCATCTCTGAAGGAGCTAAGGCGCAGGACAGGCATGACTGAGAAAACCATATCCAAGCATCTCAAAGGGCTAGAGGACAAGATGTGGCTGACACGTAAGCGCAGGTACAACAACTCCTATCGATATGACCTAGACAGGCTTGCAAGGCGTGTAGCATGGCTTGCTGGCGACCAGACGGCTATGGCACGTGATAAGTTTCACCCTGAGCAACAGGCACCCTCACCGCCTCCACCCATGGAAGAGCAGCCTGATGTAGAGGACGAGAGGCCTCGGCTTGCACCGTCGCTTGAGGATATTAAGAAGTTCATGGAGGATGGTGAGTAGCGTTCTATTATTTAGAAAGAAACTTCTACTGCATCAAACAAAGGAGATACCAATGAAAACCCCATATGCAATTCTTATCGGTCTGGCGCTGATCGCTGCCGCCATCTTCTATAGAGAACCGTCCATCAAGTCGGCTCTAGCCACGACTTCAGCACATCCCCCCGTCATGTCGTGCCTTGGCGGGGGGTTTGGTGCTGGCACTTGGTTTTGTAATATCGCCTATGGTGATAGCCTCTACTCAATCCCTCTGGATTTTGACAACAAAAAGGTTGGAGTAACCAAATATCGCTAATCACCACCGTGTTGTCCTGGTCACACCAACACCTTGATTCGACACAGTGCCTTCAAAACATGGACATGTGGTGATCTGCCAAGATGTAATAGCAAGCTGCCAAAAAGTAACAGCAAGCTGCCAAAAAGTAACGGGTACCTGCCAAAAAGTAATCGGAGATCGCATAGCTTATTGATATCAAAGGATGATTTTCTAATGAACCTTAGAACATTAGAATATTAGAATCTTGTGGATAAAAATAGGGTAGCCTAATCGATTGCTTTTAGCATACGATTACATCAGGTTAGCTACAGGTAATAGGAAGATTGTCTGCAGGTAAAAGATAAAAGAGGACGGTGTGGCTCTTTCCCTAAAGAAACCGGCCGAGCTAGTAGATGTAATTGAATCTACAGCACTCACCCTGCACGATCGACGTATCTATAACCTACTGATAAACAACGCATTCAAGACTATAACCGAAGACAAAGAGCACGCCATTCGGAAATCCGAGCTGGCCGAGGTGACCCAATATCGAAATGATAGGTTGGGCACATGCATTGAAAACCTCATGTCTAGCATTGTACGACTCCGCTCCGTTCGGGACGGCACCCCCGTGCTTACCAGAGTGCAGCTGCTTGGTGCCACATCTGAAGATTATGACCGTGATGGGTTCATTTATTACCGGTTCCCGCCAGAGCTCCGGGCTGTACTAAACGATAACGTCGCTTATGCCCGTCTAAAGACTGAGGTTATGGTTGCCTTGAGCAGCAAGTACGCTCTTGCTTTGTACGAAATGATACAGAGGCGAGGGAATCTGAAGTACCAATGGCAAGAGACGTTTACAGTAGCTGAATTTAGAGAGCTTCTTGGAGTGCCCAAAGGAAAGCTAAACTCTTTTTCCAATCTAAACCTCCGTGCTATCAAGCCTGCCGTCCTAGAGGTTAACGCCTTAGCTGATTTTGGGGTAGCTGTTCAGGCACTGAAGCACGGTGGCAAGGAAGTACTAGAAATAAGACTAAGCTGGTGGAAGAAATCAATCGACGAACTAAAACAAGTCTATCAGGAGCTGAACTACAGCAAGGTTGGCCGACGAGCTAGGGTGAAGAAGCAGGTTGAGGATATACTGTAGACCAAACAACGTATATAACGAAAGCACCTAACAAACTCATAACGCTGATTACAGACATCACGGATAGATATTGCCATGACAGATCAACCAGACGGGGACGGTGAGTGGCTCTCTGCTAATGAGGCTGTGGTTAAATTAGCAGTAACCAAGGCGCATTTGTATGTGTTGGCTAGCCGTAAACGTTGGCAAAGCCGGGTATGGAATGACATGGTTAAACGATATTACATCCCTAACAGCTACGAACGCCGCCCGAAAAAGCTACCTAACGTTAACCTTACCGTAACTAACAATAGTGAAGGTATACAAGACGATTCAAAAGAGTCGTTGATGGAGCAATTAAATCAAGCGAAGGATCAACTAAGGCAGGTTGAGGTTGCTAGATTAGAAGAGCAAGTCAATATACTACGAGAAGATAAAGTCTACCTACGAGATAAGCTAGATGAAGTTCAAAGTCAATTGCCTCAGATACTAAACATGCTAGGTAGACTACAACAAGATAGCAGTGACTATAAGCAAAAAATCGCAGAGATATCTGCAGAAAAAGACCGTTATAAATCATTACTAAGTGAACAAGATAAGACGGTTGCTGAATTAAAAAAAGACATTGGTGGATACAAAGATGTATTGTTATCCATATATAGAAGTTTTAAAGGTAAAAGTAAGAAATAAATACTTAATAAAGACAAGCACTTACGGACTGTATAGATAAAAGACTTGACAAAACGGTACATACGTGTATACTATATAGTATAGATAGATAAAATTAATTACAGAGATAAAATAATGAGTTAAATAGAAACGAATACGGAGAAATTAATAATGAATAATGCTTCAATAGATGAGAAACTAATTTCAGAAAAACAAGCAGCACGGCTTCTAAACAAGTGCCCAAAAACACTCCAGCGATGGAGAGCTGCTGGCGTAGCTCCTACGTACACGAAGCTTCCGACAGGCTCCATTCTGTACAGGCTGGCTGACCTCCAACGATATATCAAAGATGCTTCCACCCCGTCCCTGTTGTGGGGCTAGGTTGGGTAGCGATAGAGGTGAGCTTGGGGATCAATTGGATAGTCTGCTGGGTAGGCACAGGCTGACCAAGAATAGGTCTGGACGCCTAGTTCCGTTAGCCAGGGCAATAATGAAACATACCCCCCTTGCTGTGTTAACCGCTGAACAGGAAGCAGAGTTGTTTGCTCCTGTTAATACAGAGAGGGTGTCACGTGAGCCTGTAGAAGATGCTGAACCAAAGTCATATATAGACAGACAGATAGATAAAATCAGAAATAATAATTCTAATAGTAATAAGAAGAATGCCAAGCCTCTTGATATGAGAGCTGGCGGTTTAGTACGTAAATCTAATTAACTGATACGTAGAGCATAGAAAGGAATTGATAGTATGAGTACAACCATGACTACTAGAGGTAAAGATAAGTACATTCCACAGGCAAGGGTATTTGAAAAACAAGGGGATAGGGCTGCTAATAGGTTACGTCCCGAATACCGATGGATAGTTGATCATGTAGGTAGATATCTATGCGACCAAGAAGGGACTATCTACAGCGTCTGTAACACTGCTATTCGAGTGAAAGCTCAGCACGCTAACACAACGGGCTACATGCGGTTTACGATTAGTGGCGATCAGAAAATGGTGGCAAGAGAGGTTCTGAAAGCCTGGAAAGGTGAAGCTCCTACAGGCTTTCAATGTGCCCATTTGAATGATGTTAGGACAGATAACAATATCACAAACCTACGTTGGGCTCGTCCCGGTAACCAAGGTGATCTTAAAAGGATACTCGAGGGTACGGCCTCACAGGAGCTCTATACCAATGGCTCTAATCGCCTCGACGCTCAATGGAACCGTGCCGTTAAGCGGCAGTGGGAAACAATCCAATCTCATTCAGATGATTGTAGCTGCTCTATCTGTGAACTAAAGTACCTACCCGAAGCAGTGCCTTTGTCATTGAGGCAGAATAATAGGAGCGCCTAGGAAGGCCATACGGGGGAATTTCAGATTATTGTTAACCCAGCCTACCCGACAGCACCAGAAGCCTGCAGACCGATCTATTACATTGTCGCCTGGTTGATGTAATAATGAAGCTATGGATGCTGTAGCTTTTACAGTAGGGATCGGTAAAAAGTACGTGATAAATAACATAAATTAATAATATAAAGTAGATACCTATAGGTACTGTAAGGATACTATTAGTGGATTAGATTATAACCAAATAAGCAACACAGACTGGGAGTAGGTTATCAGGTTTTACTAATACATGTGTCTATCAATTGTTCCTATTAATATTTTTTATGTAATATAACCAACTAGGTATCCTGTTAAGTAGACTATTAAAACTACCTATCTAAACACACTATATTGTAGACCAAACATAATCTACTACAACATGATGTAATAAAACAATCAGCTAAGTGTGCTAGATAATCTAGCCTCTCTAGCTTTTTCTAATGCTCCACTGGTTCTGCTTTGAAACAATGCTAGCTTGTTAGCTATAGTTGCATTGTGCTTATCGGTGGTTAACTCCTTTTCAATGAAGGCTTCTACTGCTTCTACTATTTGTGATCTCTCACAGTTTATCTGATAATAGTGCTCAGGGTGTGCAGGCGATATTCGTTCTACCCCATAGTAGATTGCAATATCTAAACGACCTGCATTATCGATATACCTCAAGGTCCGTTTAATATGACTACCAGACTGTAGTTTTTTTGCATCAGCTCGTAGCCTTTTAACAATCTTGTCTTTAGCCTTTTCTGCTGGCAACTGTTTATGATCTGCTATATCTACGAGACCCTCGGTAATATCAAAGTCCATTTAAAGCTCCTGTCAAAATGTAGTACAAAAAGTAGGTACAATCATAGCTTCAGTCAAGATTATTAAAAATTGCTCGGGCCTGCATATAATAGGTACCCCCTACCGGCACGGCCCTTGCGTACCCCCATCAACCTCATGGGAAATATATCTATTAATATCTATCTGTGGTTTGCTACTGCTCTCTGTACCGTTCCAACCGATACATTGAAATGGCCGGCAGTCTTCCGGTAGCTGTTACCGTCCTGTACGTACTGGACTATCAGCATCTTACTACTTTGCGGTATAGCTACCGGCCTGCCTTTGTATTTCCCAAGCTTGCGGGCTCTTTGGATTCCTATGGCTTGCCTCTCCTTCATCATGGATAGCTCTAGCTCAGAGAAGACTGCACACATTGAGAGCATGGCCTTACCAACAGGCGTTGTGGTGTCAATAGACTGTTGTTGCAGGATCAGTTCTACATTAGCTGCCTGTATGGACTGGACGGTGTTAACCACATCTACGAGTGAGCGCCCTAGTCGATCGATGTGCCAGCAGAGAAGGACGTTAAAGCGGCCTGAGACGGCATCCTTGATCATAGATTGAAACGCTGGGCGCTGATCTGTCTTGCCGCTGTAGCCCTTGTCCTCGTAGATCTGAATGATGGTTAAGCCTCGTTGTGCTGCTAAGGCTTCCAGTTCCATCACTTGGTTCTCTGTGGTTTGCTCGTTCGTAGATACCCTTGCGTAGATTGCTGCTAGATTTGCCATGTCTATGGTTCCTGATATTATATTATTTAGTACGTAGAGACTTCTCTGTATCTGGTGTGGCGAGATTAGTTAGAGCATCGGCCGGATATAGAAGATGGAAGTCCGGTCATGTATCTTTTAACTACACCTATATTATACACCAATTGATTCAAAACTAACAGCAGAAATCTGCCATTTAGTCTGGCTTAAATAGAGGCACCTATAAAATACATGGTAGACAAGCAAAACGATACAACGTGGCAGGCCAAATGGGGAAAGATGGCTCTCAGTAAGGGAGTGACTGTAATTCCGACAGCGTTCCTGCTGCATGCCTCACGAGCAGGCCTAAATCCAGCCCAACAAATACTAATCATTCACCTCGTATCGTACTGGTGGAAAGCAGGACGTGATCCGTACCCATCTCTGAAGGAGCTAAGGCGCAGGACAGGCATGACTGAGAAAACCATATCCAAGCATCTCAAAGGGCTAGAGGACAAGATGTGGCTGACACGTAAGCGCAGGTACAACAACTCCTATCGATATGACCTAGACAGGCTTGCAAGGCGTGTAGCATGGCTTGCTGGCGACCAGACGGCTATGGCACGTGATAAGTTTCACCCTGAGCAACAGGCACCCTCACCGCCTCCACCCATGGAAGAGCAGCCTGATGTAGAGGACGAGAGGCCTCGGCTTGCACCGTCGCTTGAGGATATTAAGAAGTTCATGGAGGATGGTGAGTAGCGTTCTATTATTTAGAAAGAAACTTCTACTGCATCAAACAAAGGAGATACCAATGAAAACCCCATATGCAATTCTTATCGGTCTGGCGCTGATCGCTGCCGCCATCTTCTATAGAGAACCGTCCATCAAGTCGGCTCTAGCCACGACTTCAGCACATCCCCCCGTCATGTCGTGCCTTGGCGGGGGGTTTGGTGCTGGCACTTGGTTTTGTAATATCGCCTATGGTGATAGCCTCTACTCAATCCCTCTGGATTTTGACAACAAAAAGGTTGGAGTAACCAAATATCGCTAATCACCACCGTGTTGTCCTGGTCACACCAACACCTTGATTCGACACAGTGCCTTCAAAACATGGACATGTGGTGATCTGCCAAGATGTAATAGCAAGCTGCCAAAAAGTAACAGCAAGCTGCCAAAAAGTAACGGGTACCTGCCAAAAAGTAATCGGAGATCGCATAGCTTATTGATATCAAAGGATGATTTTCTAATGAACCTTAGAACATTAGAATATTAGAATCTTGTGGATAAAAATAGGGTAGCCTAATCGATTGCTTTTAGCATACGATTACATCAGGTTAGCTACAGGTAATAGGAAGATTGTCTGCAGGTAAAAGATAAAAGAGGACGGTGTGGCTCTTTCCCTAAAGAAACCGGCCGAGCTAGTAGATGTAATTGAATCTACAGCACTCACCCTGCACGATCGACGTATCTATAACCTACTGATAAACAACGCATTCAAGACTATAACCGAAGACAAAGAGCACGCCATTCGGAAATCCGAGCTGGCCGAGGTGACCCAATATCGAAATGATAGGTTGGGCACATGCATTGAAAACCTCATGTCTAGCATTGTACGACTCCGCTCCGTTCGGGACGGCACCCCCGTGCTTACCAGAGTGCAGCTGCTTGGTGCCACATCTGAAGATTATGACCGTGATGGGTTCATTTATTACCGGTTCCCGCCAGAGCTCCGGGCTGTACTAAACGATAACGTCGCTTATGCCCGTCTAAAGACTGAGGTTATGGTTGCCTTGAGCAGCAAGTACGCTCTTGCTTTGTACGAAATGATACAGAGGCGAGGGAATCTGAAGTACCAATGGCAAGAGACGTTTACAGTAGCTGAATTTAGAGAGCTTCTTGGAGTGCCCAAAGGAAAGCTAAACTCTTTTTCCAATCTAAACCTCCGTGCTATCAAGCCTGCCGTCCTAGAGGTTAACGCCTTAGCTGATTTTGGGGTAGCTGTTCAGGCACTGAAGCACGGTGGCAAGGAAGTACTAGAAATAAGACTAAGCTGGTGGAAGAAATCAATCGACGAACTAAAACAAGTCTATCAGGAGCTGAACTACAGCAAGGTTGGCCGACGAGCTAGGGTGAAGAAGCAGGTTGAGGATATACTGTAGACCAAACAACGTATATAACGAAAGCACCTAACAAACTCATAACGCTGATTACAGACATCACGGATAGATATTGCCATGACAGATCAACCAGACGGGGACGGTGAGTGGCTCTCTGCTAATGAGGCTGTGGTTAAATTAGCAGTAACCAAGGCGCATTTGTATGTGTTGGCTAGCCGTAAACGTTGGCAAAGCCGGGTATGGAATGACATGGTTAAACGATATTACATCCCTAACAGCTACGAACGCCGCCCGAAAAAGCTACCTAACGTTAACCTTACCGTAACTAACAATAGTGAAGGTATACAAGACGATTCAAAAGAGTCGTTGATGGAGCAATTAAATCAAGCGAAGGATCAACTAAGGCAGGTTGAGGTTGCTAGATTAGAAGAGCAAGTCAATATACTACGAGAAGATAAAGTCTACCTACGAGATAAGCTAGATGAAGTTCAAAGTCAATTGCCTCAGATACTAAACATGCTAGGTAGACTACAACAAGATAGCAGTGACTATAAGCAAAAAATCGCAGAGATATCTGCAGAAAAAGACCGTTATAAATCATTACTAAGTGAACAAGATAAGACGGTTGCTGAATTAAAAAAAGACATTGGTGGATACAAAGATGTATTGTTATCCATATATAGAAGTTTTAAAGGTAAAAGTAAGAAATAAATACTTAATAAAGACAAGCACTTACGGACTGTATAGATAAAAGACTTGACAAAACGGTACATACGTGTATACTATATAGTATAGATAGATAAAATTAATTACAGAGATAAAATAATGAGTTAAATAGAAACGAATACGGAGAAATTAATAATGAATAATGCTTCAATAGATGAGAAACTAATTTCAGAAAAACAAGCAGCACGGCTTCTAAACAAGTGCCCAAAAACACTCCAGCGATGGAGAGCTGCTGGCGTAGCTCCTACGTACACGAAGCTTCCGACAGGCTCCATTCTGTACAGGCTGGCTGACCTCCAACGATATATCAAAGATGCTTCCACCCCGTCCCTGTTGTGGGGCTAGGTTGGGTAGCGATAGAGGTGAGCTTGGGGATCAATTGGATAGTCTGCTGGGTAGGCACAGGCTGACCAAGAATAGGTCTGGACGCCTAGTTCCGTTAGCCAGGGCAATAATGAAACATACCCCCCTTGCTGTGTTAACCGCTGAACAGGAAGCAGAGTTGTTTGCTCCTGTTAATACAGAGAGGGTGTCACGTGAGCCTGTAGCAGATGCTAAACCAAAGTCAGATATAGACAGACAGATAGATAAGATAAGAAATAATAATTCTAATAGTGACAAGAAGAAAGCCAAGTCTCTTGATATGAGAGCTGGCGGTATCGTTCGAAAATCAACCTAATAAATCCATAAAACATAGAAAGGAATTTATATATGGGAAAAACTGTGTCTACTAGAGGTAAATCTAAGTACATTCCGCAGGGGAAAGCCTTTGCAAAGCAAGGAGACAGAGCTGCCAATCTACTCCGCCCGGAATATCGATGGGTAGTTGTAGGCCGCTACTTCTGTGACCAAGAAGGGAATATCTACAGCGTCTGTAACACTGCTATTAAGGTGAAGGCTCAGCACGCTAACACAACAGGCTATATGAGATTTACGATTAATGGAGATCAGAAAATGGTGGCAAGGGAGGTTCTGAAAGCCTGGAAAGGTGAAGCTCCTCCAGGTTTTCAGTGCGCACATTTAAATGATGTTAAGACAGATAACAATATCACAAACCTACGTTGGGCTCGTCCCGGTAACCAAGGTGACCTTAAACGGATTATCGAGGGTACGGCCTCGCAGGAACTCTATACCAATGGTTCTAACAGGCTGGATGCCGAATGGAATCGAGCGATGAAGAGGCAATATGAAACAATACAATCTCATTCAGATGATTGTAGCTGCTCTATCTGTGAACTAAAGAACCTACCTGAAGCAGTGCCTTTATCATTGAGACAGAATAATAGGAGCGCCTAGGAAGGCCATACAGGGGAATTGTAGGTCATTGTTAACCAACCCG
>Ga0257116_1002140_pt1 | contig 11171 bp, 10 predicted proteins | sample SI112_120mmetaG_FD_190150 | JGI IMG/M metagenome (GOLD analysis project Ga0257116, IMG submission 190150) | Marine microbial communities from Saanich Inlet, British Columbia, Canada - SI112_120m | ecosystem: Environmental > Aquatic > Marine > Inlet | place: Canada: British Columbia | collected...
TAGCCAGTGCGATAGAGACCTTAGTTCCATAGGCCGCACATAAAAAGGAGCTCTTTTGACAGGTGACCTCACCTTTTAGCTTTTCTAAATCCATAGGAATAATTTTACCTGGGTAAGGAGCTGCAAATCCAACGTGAGACTTCCCTTCCTTTGTGGCAGTAAAATGAGTTAGGAAAATTGACTCTTTAGTTAAAATTCGTTTTCCAATGTTAACAAAGGCGTCGAAGACTCCAGCGTCAGGATTAGAGCCGTCTCCCATTTTTGCCTCAAAACTGACACCTTCTTCCATATACATCATTGATCCAGCTTCACCCACTATGGTTTCGCCTGGGTCTAGTTCAACTTCAACAAACTGGAGATCATCTCCATAAATTTTATAGTCAATTACATGTGAGGCCATAGAAAACTCCTTTTTAGTGGAGTTAATGATATTCACTTAAACCAGAAATGAAAACGAAGAAAAGTGGCAAGCAGCCTTTGAGGTCGCGATGTGTCCCAGAATTGTATTATTACTACTTTAGATCAATATCATTAACAATATCTCCCATGAAAATCTCAATTCGAGGGTTACTATAGTGATAGATAGAAATAAATGCATTTAAGAAATTTGCTAAAATGAGAATAGTTTTTAATTTGAGAATAGTTCTTAATTTGAGTAAGCCTCTTTTAGTTTCAACAAGGAGACAATAATGATTCAAAAGATTTCCATATTTTTCGCTATTTCACTATCATTTTTGGTTCTTAACAGCACATTTGCAGCCGTCAAATTGGATGGCAATTTTGATGGAGGGTGTGGTTCAGGCAAAATAATTCGAACTCGTTTTCAATCACAGAGAGTTCTAGTTGAAATTGAAAGCAACCCATACTTTCCTGAAAGCATATGCATAGTACATTTTACTGTTGAAGATAAGGCCATGGGAGCATCTCTTATTTCTGCTCACGGAAAAGTATTTAAAATTCTTGAAAGCAAAGGTGGTATGATTAATTCATTTGAAATCCAACAAAATTAAAAAAGGCCTGGAGCTACCGAGCCTTTTTATCGGATTTTAATTTATTAATTTTTATTAATCGAGAGCGATTTTTCCCATTCCCTCTTGTCTGGTTCCATCAACTCGGTAGTGAAAGGCCTTGCCGTGAAGTTTTCTTACTCCACCAAAAACTGCAACATTGAGTTCAAACTCCATTCTTGCTCCAGTTCTTTCTCCTGCTAAATTTTTCAGCAAAACTTTAAACTTTAGAGAGTTACCATCAAAGTCCACATCGTAGACATCTCCAGCGGCAACAGAGTAATCAAACTCAACTCTTCCAAATTCATTGTCAGCAGGCTTCCATACAGTATTTTGCATCATACATAAGTTAATAATGGCCTTTCCAGAAGTATTAAATTCAGTGAAATCAAATGTAGAGTTTCCTGAAGAGCATAAGTAGAGATTGTCTTCATTTTCTAATTTTCCAGCTCTTAAACGAGCAGAGTTTTTACGGAGCCAATCATCACCATTTTCCACAGTTTTATCGGCAACCTTCTCTCTATCAACCTTGGATTGGCACTGATCAGCTATAGATTTCTTAGAATCCTTAAAGTGCTCATTCATTGGGTTTTCAATGTCAGTATCACTCTCATCAGCTAATTCACAAAGCTTTAGATTGCTATTAATGGGAAGAGATTCGAGTTGCTCTGACCATCTACTATATTTTTCACAAAATACACCATCTTCATCAAAACGATCGTAGGTATCATCGACTTCAATACTACAAAAATGAATTTGCATATTGTCTCTCTCACCACTATCTCTTTTTACTTTGTCCGCCTCTAAGTTTCCATATTTTGAAGAAGCTCTCTCAAACGGTAAGTACTTTCTCTGAACTGATTTTAAACTACTTGTCACTTTTTTCACTTTAGACCAAGAAGCTGCGTACTCACCTTTCACATCGGTATCTGCACATCGGTATCTATAAGTTAATCCGAGTGTTGACTCAAGGCCTTTAACAAATTGGTCTTTTACAGCAAATTCACTTCTCTTACATTTATACTGAACAGCTGTGGCCGGTACCACATCGCCCATGGCAGTTTTAAGGGCCAGGTCAGCTGCTATGATTTTATCTTTCTTAGCGGCAAGTGCTGTTTCATACTTTGTCTTAAGTGTATCAATTTTTAGTTTTAATAATTCGATACCTTTTTGAAGTCTTTTATCGTGAAAAGTATTTGTCCCAAAAGTTTTTTGCTCACTAGTCATTTTTTCAGAAACAGTCTTGTTAAATCCTCTTTGTGATTTTAAAAGCTGTCTTTCAATATAAAATCTCTCAGCATAGAGTTTATCCTGTTCATAGCCTAAAAGACCAAGCCTTGAATTCATATAAGACAGTCTGTCTTTGTACGAACCCATGGTACATCCATTGCCTTCGTATTTGGTAATAAATGTTTGATAGGCAACTGAGTTCGTAAGTGCACCCTTTGCCAAAAGGTAGAGCTCTCTTTCACTACTTCGCTCTGGAGCCGAAAGACTTACACCGTATAACTCACCTACAAGTTCCTTTTCAGCTTTTGAAGCATCTGAATTAACCCCAACTGAGTCAAGTCCTTTCAATGCCCAGTACTTTGCGGAGGTCTGCCAACTTTTGTGTGCCCGTTGTAATGCACCTGAGCTCAAGTCACTCTTACAACTTTCAGGCATCCAAGGTAGGTCCTGATCATAGAAGAACACTAAGAACTTTGCTCTTTCGTTGAACGCAGTCGATAGAGAACTTATTGTCTTTGTCGGATCTAGCGGATTATGTGAAACTACTGACTCATCAGCATTTTTTCCAATTGGATTTGCACATGACACTAAAAAACTAAGTGATAAAAGTGCTGTCAAATTTAATAACTTTTTCATTTTAATCTCCATCCCTTACTTTAGAAGAATAATACTAATTCACCCTGAGCAACACCTGCATCACTAACACTTTTGCCATTCACTGGAAGTGCATAGGTTAGATTCGCCTGTAGAGGGACTTTAAATTTCTTTTGCTTAAATAATGGAATTGTAGAAAAACCAGCTCCCATAGTTACAGCGTGCATTTTCTGTCTGGAGTTTTTTCCCATATAGTAATACCGCGCATCACTATAAAGTGAGCCTTCATATTTGTCTCTTTCCTTGTACTGAAATGTATAGGCCGAAAGAATGTGAAATCCAGTAAAGAATTCAAACTTCCCCCCTACTTGAGTCATGAATTGATCTCCAAGGTCTCTTTGTACCATATCTTTATCCGGAGATAGTGAAGAATAGGAATTTCGTGGAACTCTCATTAAAGAGCGATCCTTAAACTCTCCACCAACACCTAATCTATAAGGCGTTTGCCAAATATAATTAACAGCGCCACTAAAAGTAAAATCAGAGAGTTTATACTCAGCAATTACACCAAGACCAATATCCCACTGTCCGTCCCCTGCTGGGATATCAACAACCTCGTCAATATTTTTTTCTTTTCCAGTAGGTAAGACAATATCATTTCGAAGTGTCATGGTAAGAGCACTTCTTTTCAACAATTGATGCTTGTTAACAAGTTTTATATCGCCAAGTTTGGTTTCTGTTCTATTTGTTATTGGATTGTAACCGTACTCTGCAGCCTTTTCGGCAATTGGATTCGACGTTTTCCTCATAAAGGTTTCGTAATCCTCTACAGTACCTTGGGCCCTTACAGCATCTTGTAACTTTTTAAGAGCATCCCCAGCTTCAACACCGGTGGCAACCTTTTGGTCAACTCTTGTCACGGGCACAGCGATTGCTGCCGTCCACTTCTTGCTCATACCATAAGCAAAAACAGGAACTGTAACAGATGCCCCTACGTTGACCATTCCTGTTGAGTTTCCCAGTGAATCGGAGTGCCCAATTCCCTCTAAGGTAGCAATGGTCATGGTCTTTGATGCTTTCACATCATCTGTTTCCCCTTCATATATTCTTTCAACTGTAATGACGCTATTCATGTCATTACCTATGGGTACGGAGTTCCCATCATTATCAAATTTATCACCAATTTTGGTGCCAACGCCTTTGACTCGAACATTTCTTATTCCTTTAGGAAGAACTGCTGCTGATTCCATATCAATGGGTGCAGTCAAATTTCCGGCCAATATGGAGCTAGACAGAATTAGAGAAATTCCAATACTTGAAGTTTTTAGGCGAGATAAATACCAACTCATACCTTTTCCTTTTATGGTTTATGTTTACTTAAAGTGATGTTCACAAAATTTGATGGGCAGTGTAGTCACATGCAAATAAGGTGGCAATCCTTTTTACTATCAGTGGGGCTATCATAGCCACTTTGATCTGAGACCAAATCGTGTAATTTTTTTGTAGTAAAACAGTTCTTAACGCTACGCGCGCTATCGTAAGGTACCGATTCTTTCCCCTCCGCACAGAAAACTAAAATTTTGATTAAAATAGAGAATATGAAAGTACCTGTCTATCACGAAATTAAAATGGAAAATAAACCAATAGAGGAAATCGAGAAACTCATCAAGCTCTCGCCCGTTGGAAGCTCCCCTGTCTATATCAGTTTTCGAGATGCCGATGATCCTGAAGATGTAAGAAGGGCCGTAAGTAAAATCTCCTTAACCATAACCTCCATGGGAGTAAACCCTAGATTCCCCAATCCTATTTATGTGGTCTATAATGGTGATTATAAAAAGGGTGAATTGCCACATATTCGTCACGTTAATGAACTACCCAAATTCTTCTTTTCAAAAACCAAAGAGGTTACCTCAAAAGAAATGCATTTTATCAAAAAAATTCAGCTCAATGTTGAGAAAATGAGTGGTTCCCTCATTAGGAAACAACTTGGTATTTTAAATAAGAAAAGTGAGGCCAACAAGGAGCTCTTTTTATTAACTAGAGAAACTCATTATTATCAAACTCTTTTAAAATTGCTGGAAGAAAAATGACCAAGAAAAAACAAAAGAAAAAAGAAATTAAAGGTTTTGAGGATTTTATAGATCACTTTGGTATTAATCTAAGCCCAGAGAGTGTGGCAGTTAAACAAAAATTTGTATCAGACTTTGAATTACACGATAAATTAGAATATGAGCTCATAAGACAAGAAAAGCTCGCTGCCTTTTTCACTGAGAAACTATCCCATATAGAAAGTTTTTCGCCCACAGGAAATCTCATCATCAAACAAAGGGAAAATAAAGATTTGGAGCTTGATAGGTTGGCCTATAAACTAATGAAAGAGGGCTCACCATTTCTGGCCCATATTAAGAAGATATTTCTCGAAACCTTTTCGGGTAAGAACTAGTTTAAAACCTAACTTTGAAGCAATATCGGTCCGCCGACATGTTGGTACTCATCGCCTTTTAGCTCACTGATGTCATAACCACTTAGGTGCCAGCTTACAATCTTTTGAAGAAAAGATGGAAGTCCCGGAATTTCAGCAAATCCAAAAGTTGAAATAAACTCATCTGTCATTTTCTGAAATTCATCAGTATTTTCATTAAATTGAGTCTTTCCCTCACAATCAAAAAATCGATTCCAAAAACTCGTAAGCTCACTTTTAGTAACACCCATTTTCTTTTCTTCATTTTGAAGACTGCCTAGAGAGTAGTTAATCAGGCTAGACAATATAATTGACTCAAAATCAATTTCAGCAACATTGTAATTCAAATAGAACTGGTCCTGGAGATATTCCCCCTCAACCAACTGACTATAGCTTTGATGGAAACTTTGTATATAGGGAATAAGTCTTATTAAAAATTCAATTTCTTTTTCCCATTGATGAAAATCTTCTAACTTTTCGAGGCTCACTTTCTTCTCATCAAGACCTTTGGAATAATGGCCTGGCCCATCTAAGGCCTCTTCCAAAGTTTTATTTAAATGGACGCCAAAAAATTTCTGCTCTCCTAACTCTTCAAAGCCAAATTTCCTCAACTTGGCCTTAAGCTTTCTTTGGGATATGGCGACTATTGATTTACCCACTTTATAAATTTCACTGAAATCAAAGAGTGCAAAGATACCTTGCTCGGGAAGATTGGCATTAGAATACTGAAGATAAAAATCAATATATTCAAATCCTAGCTTCAATGAATTACTTACCTCAACTCCGTGCCTATTCATTGTAAGAGAACTCTCTTTTAGTGCTCCCTCAAAGGCCAAAACTGAATTTACCAGTCTAATGAAATTAAACTGCAGATAATAAGATCTATCGCTATCTTTAATTTTCGAAAGTCCTGTATGAATTTTATCAAACCCCTTCCTAAAAGGAACAATTTGGTTTGCGTGAAGTCTTTGCAATTTCTGGACAGAATCAAGTTCCGCAGTTAATTCTTTTTTATTTTTTATAAAACTATTCACATGGGACATGGATGGAAAATTGGCAAGCAGTTTCAAAGACTCGTAGTAATCAACTATACCAATATCTTCCAGGCGACTTTTCTTAAATTGATATCCTGCCTCTTCAACATTAGCGTAACAATCCGAAACTATTTTAAATATGTGAGCATAGGCCCTCTCGACACCCCATCGACTATATAAATGTCTGAGTAAATTTTTGATTTGATCAACGTATGGATAATCCTCTTCATACTCAAAAAGAAGAAGCCCATCATCGGTTAAAAAGTATTGATCATGATCTGGGTACATGGGATCTTCGACATCAAAAGTTTTGATATCAAATCTTCCTTTCAAGTAAAGAAGAAAGGATTCACCGGAGATAAAGTCCTCGACAATTTGCTCATCTTTGCATTTTAGGTAACTTGTAATCCATCTCTCGAAGCTTGCCACGTCGAGGTGGTCTTTTTGCCACAAATCGATATCAATAAAATATTGTCTTTGAGCGCTCGAAAGCTTTTCAACTAATAGAGCTAACTGATCTGATGTACATTTTTTTGTGGCCAAGTACATGGGCTGAACTGGAAGATTGTCCAACTTTTCGTTACTTTCAAGTAGCGCTTCAAGATTGTAATGACCTTTGTAAGCCTCAGCTTCCATGAATAGTAGTGATAAAAGATCTCTATCGGTGTCGCTTGAATTTTCCAAGGTATATTCCCCAAATAATGACATTGAGCTTCAGTTCATACCTAGAAATAAGTCAGTTGTAAATCACCGGGAACTAGCGGTTATTTGGCGAGTATTTTCTCTAGAGCAAGCCTTTCTTTTGGATTGAAATCAAACCCTCCTCCTCCTAGGAGGCTTTTAAGCTTGTGATGAGTTAAAGGATCATTTGGGTTATTTGCAGCAACATCACCTGGGGGATGGTCTTCGCCCCTTATTGTGGCCTTTAGGGCGTGACTTTTTTTGTTTAGAGCTTGCGCCTTATTGGAAATTTGGGCAGTATTTCCTGCTCTCCCACCTTGAAGTTGTTTAATTTTGGCCCTGACTTCACTTTCGCTGAGAGTTCTTTTTGGTGCTGGCCTTGCATTTTTGCTACTAGACTTCACACTACTCGCTTTAGTGTTTGCTGCCGTACTGGGGGCTGAGGCCGGATTTCCGTATACTGAAAAAAGTCCCATGTGGGCTCCTCTTTTAATGCCTAGCACCATTTTACCCAAAGTGGGCCTTGTAAATAAAGATCGAAATTTTTTCTCAAACTTGAGGGAAACATTTTAAACAACTACAAGTTTCTAGGAAAAAAATGCCCCAATTGCATCACTCATGCACCACAATTGATCTTCGCTAGCTAGAGCAATCCAAGCGGTCTCCGAGAAGAGATTACAACCCAAAATAACAATGAACCGAGGTGAATTATGGAAAATTTCAATTGGATCACGGTAAGATCCGCCCTGACGACTGTGGTACTCAGCTTCACACTGATGTTAAGTACTTCATGTAACAAGCCTGAGGGTGAAAACCCTGAAATCGAAGGAGTTACTGGACCTGTTCTAAATCTCATTGAAGACAATATGATAATCTCTATTGTTTTTGACGATCTAGTTTTAGATGGAGGCCTAAGGTTTCCAATTCCTGAGTATGAAAGAAGTTTTGTAGAAGTAGGCCCTGACTTTGATTCAGGGGGAACACTCATGACTGTTTCTGTTTCTCTTCAAGATCTTTTTGATGATAAATTAAAAATGCTTGATCCTCAAACCCTTCCAGGAGGAAGACCACTTCCTGGAGTTGCAGGTGGAACTCTACCGGCCACAGCTTTTTCCATTCAAGATTGGGGCATGGAAGACTTTGCATTTTACCTAGGCCCAAAATTATTTGGAAGCTTTATTCCATTTAAACTTGGAGTCCCAGGCGCCATTTTAACCTATAGATTTTATGTAGACGGAAAGAGAATGGGTAACATCTCTCTCGTAGGTGAAGACGAAAATGGGCAGAACTCAGGAATGTTTTTAATTTTAGATGTAGACCAAGCAACTGAAGACTATTTAAGAGATGTTGCTGAATTCTACCGCTATTAATTTTTAATACGTAAGTACCAGATATGGGGGAAGTTTAACTTCCCCTTTTTCTTGGCACTTTTAAAAATCGCGCCTTTTTTAACTCTCTGAAAACTTGAAATCCAAACCCTAATTATCAGCTTCTCCCTATCCCGGTTACAATAGTTTAGCTTTTTAATACGACAGGGGATGTACTATTAAACAAATTTTATTTGTCGCTTTAGCATTTTTTCTGGGCACACCGAGCGCTTTCTCATCTGAGAAAATATGCAAAATTGGGGTTTGGGACAATGAAGGAAAATTCCATAAACTCGAAAGAATCGTCAACGTTCCAAAAACAGTTTGTAAATACAAAGCGATGAAAAGAGATATTGCCAGAAAGTTTAAATGGAAAATAGTTAAGCTTTGTAATAAAGGTACTGAAAAAGTGGGTTGGCTCTGGGAGCAGTATGAGCGAGGCTTGATTAAAAGACAAAAATCTCAAAAATCTTGGAATTGCGTAGAGTTTGATAACTAAAAAGCCGAGTACCCAGTCAGGGAAGCACTCGGCAATATTAAAATTTAAGCTTGAATTGGTGATTGATAGATTCGCCATCTTCTATATATGGGAAGCCCCATATCTTTCCAAGGCTTATTCATCCCTTCATTGTCTTCTAAGATCCAAGAAGCTTCTCCACCAATTAATCCATATTTTTTGGCCCTAATAAAACCTTCGTGAGAAAAGAGTGCAAAAATACCTTCTTTTCTAAATTCAGGCTTCACTCCCAAGGCGACAACTCTTACTGTTTTTAAAAGTTTTTTGCCTATTAATAGTTTTGGAAGTCCAAATGGAAAGAGCTTTCCGTTTGGTATGCGCTTTAGGATATGGTTGATATCAGGTAGAGCAAACATAAATCCAGCAGGTGCTCCATCTTTTAATACGATATAAGAAAACCTTGGGTCAACAATTAACTTCATGTCTTCAGCTGCATACTTAAACTCTTCTCTGGTCATAGGGACAAATCCCCAGTTCTTCTCCCAGGCAGCATTATAAATCTCAAAACATGTATCAATATCCCGATCCCAGTTCTTTGTACTTAAGTCTCTAAAGGTGAACCCATCTTCTCTTCTCAGTTTATTTGAACGGGTCACGACTTTAGCTGGAAGCTCATCAACACCTTCATGTGGTATCCAGTAGGCAACAAGATCTTTGACGCCTTCAAACCCAGATTTCTCATGTAGATCTTGGTAATACTTAGGATTGTATGTGGTCATAATTGTAGGGTGCTGAGAGTGTCCCCTCACTAAAAGTCCACACTCATGATTAGTAGAAGGACTCATTGGTCCTCTAAGAGCATCAAGACCCTCGTTCTTACACCAAGACTTGGCAGCTTTAAAAAGCTCGTCCGCAACCTCTTGATCATTGGTGCATTCAAAGTACCCATAAAAGCCGATATTTTCATCGTGATACTCATTATGAGCGTCATTTTTGACAGCTGCGATTCTTCCTACAACTTTTCCGTCTTTTTTAGCTATAAAAAGTTCAATTTTGGCCCTCTTATAGAAGGGATTTTTTACAGTATCTAGGGATTCTTTCACACTAAGTCTTAGTGGTGGAACCCAATTCGGGTATTCTTTACTCGAATATATTCTCCAGGGCACATCAATAAATAGCTTTTTCAATGACTTAGACTTCCCGACTGGAAAGATTTCAATCTGCTGTTTCATTGTTTCCTCGCTTATGAAACGGGGCTTGTCTCTAAGCTGACTTAGTTTATAGTAGCAAAAGAACTTTAACGCAACATGTTATGAAAATTTTTTAGCCGATCTTTTTTTATTATAAATTGGGCTTGTCACTAATAGATCGAACTAAATAATTTACTTTAGAAACTGCATTTAAAAAAACAACTATCAACCTGGAGTCAATGATGATTGTTGAAGATTACTCGAAAAAACCTTTGGTCCAAAGAAAGAGACAAGTTGAAAAACTTGGGCTTTACACATTTTTTAGACCAATTTCTGAATCAACTGGTAGAACAGTTACTGTAAGGGGAAAGAAACAAGTTATGGTAGGTTCAAATAACTATCTCGGACTTACACACCACCCCTATGTAAAAGAAAAAGCTAAGGAAGCAATTGATAAATACGGTACTGGATGTACTGGATCAAGATTTATAAATGGGAATTTAGATCTACACGAAGAGCTAGAAGAAAGACTGGCAAAATTTATGGGTGTAGAGAAGACCATTGTTTATTCCACGGGAATGCAAACAAACTTAGGGTCTATTGCAGCTATCACTGAAGGTAAGGCCGCTATTTTTAGCGATGCCGAAAATCACGCCTCTATTATTGATGCTTGTAGACTTTCAAGGTCACCAATTTACAAATTTAAGCATAATAGTATGGAAGAGCTTGAAATGTTACTCGAAGAAAATCGTGACAAATACGATGATGCAATGATTATCGTAGATGGCGTTTATTCCATGACTGGTGATATTGCGAATCTTCCAGAAATTGTGACCCTTTCAAAAAAATATAATTGCAAAGTATATGTTGATGATGCTCACGGCCTCGGTGTTCTAGGTCCCAATGGACAAGGAACTCCCACTCATTTTGGACTACAAAAAGATGTAGACTTTTTAATGGGTACCTTTTCTAAATCATTCGCCTCTATTGGCGGTGTTTTAGGTGGCGCTAAAGATTCAATTGAGTTTGTTCAATTAACTTCACGCTCTCTTACTTTTTCAGCAAGTATACCACCATCTGCTGCGGCAACAGTACTGGCCTGTCTCGATATACTCGAAAAAGATGATAGTTTAGTTAAGAAACTTAATGA
>Ga0257116_1002145_pt1 | contig 11140 bp, 8 predicted proteins | sample SI112_120mmetaG_FD_190150 | JGI IMG/M metagenome (GOLD analysis project Ga0257116, IMG submission 190150) | Marine microbial communities from Saanich Inlet, British Columbia, Canada - SI112_120m | ecosystem: Environmental > Aquatic > Marine > Inlet | place: Canada: British Columbia | collected...
GGCGATTCCAAGTTTTGATCCATCAAGATGGTCTATGAAATACTGAATTTCATTGGTAAGAGGGAAACCTTTATCATAGGGAATCACTTCTGTGGGACCATCACGTTTGATGGGTTCGCCCTGAACCCAATCGATGCCCTTCTCATAGAAGAGGATATCCTTTTCCTCAGAACTATCCTCAAAAGATATCATACCCTTGGATCCTATCATGACCATGCGGTGTTCCTTAAAAGGATGCAGCCAACTGACAAAAATATGACCCACCACATTGTTTGGATAAGTCAGCGAGGTCATAGTTGTATCATGGATTCCAGGTGTTAAGAACGCACCTCCCCTACTAACTACTTCTGTGGGGTTTGAGCCAATAAAGTATTCAAAAATGGAGATGTCGTGGGGAGCAAAACTCCAGAGGATGTTTTCCTCCGTACGTACGGTGCCCAGATTCAGGCGATTGCTATAGATATACTCTAACTTACCAATTTTCCCAGAGTCGATTAACTCCTTAATCTTGATAATAGCAGGATGAAAGAGCAGGACATGTCCAACCATGAGGTTGACCTTGTGTTTATCTGCCAATTCTTTTAAAGCACCAGCCTCTTTTGTGTTCAAGGCGATGGGTTTTTCGATCAAAACATGTTTACCCTGCTCCAGGAGATAGGAACCCACTTTAAAATGAGTTTCAGCCGGGGTAGCTACTGTAAACCCGTCAAAATCGTCCAGGGGGACATCTCTGACACTATGAAAAAGGGTTGCTTCGGGGAATAGTGTCTTCAGTTCATCCCTGCGATCCTCCCGGGATTCCACGATACCTGCTAAACTCCCAAGATTTTTTAAGGTCTTGATATGGTTGGTTCCCCAACGGCCGGCGCCCACCACACAGATTCTTGTTTTGTTGTTCATGTATTCCCTCAATTAAATTTATTGCTGTACAAATTCATAGCTTATCGTTGTGATTGTCGAAAGTCGAAAGTCGAAAGTCTGAAGGTCAAAGGTAAAAGCCTCCATCTACTTTCGAAGATGCTTTTGAAGTGATGCTATTCCCTTAGATATTTGGATTGCGCCATCTCTTAATTCATTCGCTTTCATATCTTCCATATACTTTAAGTCGCCTGCAAGGTAGAGCATACTTCTCACTTCTCCACAAGATGCTTTTGCTATGTCCAGGAATCGTGCAAAATCCTTATCCGAAGATCTTTCAAATCCTTCAGCGATATTATTCATTATAGAGACTGCAGCAGTTTGAATCTGATTGCGGAAACCCCAATCTTTGCTGGCATTAGCATTCCTGGAAATCTCCTTGTAAATGTGTTTCACAAGAGATCTTGCTTCTTGCCATATGCGTAAATCCTCAAATCGGGATACTTTGGTCATCTACACCTTCGACTTTTAGACCTTCTGACCTTTGACTAGCTATTTAAGACTTTACAAATTTTTTCAATATCAGCAGTCTCTAGGTAAGGGTGCATGGGCAAACTAAAAATGCGTTGACTCATCTCTTCACTCACTGGAAAATCTCCATCTTTGTAAGCAAGATGATTAAAGGCAGTCTGCTGATGTAATGGCTTTGGATAATAAACAGCCGAGGGAATGCCGGCATCTTTTAGTTTTGCCTGCAAAACAGCTCTATCATCGGCATCTTTGGCCAAAATAGAATACTGGGCCCATACACTGGTGAAGCCACTAGCTACCTCTGGGATAACCACTCGGTCTGATAATAACTCATTATATTTGGCTGCCACTTCATTGCGAAGCGTTACTTCACCTGGGAAGAGTGTGAATTTCTCCAGTACAATAGCTGCCTGGAGTGTATCCATACGCCCATTCAGACCAATACGAATATTATCATACTTGTCGCCACCTTTACCATGTACTCTCACTGATACGAGCTTTTCATAGAGGTCATCATCATCAGTAAAAATAGCACCACCATCACCATAACAACCTAGAGGTTTGGCAGGAAAAAATGAGGTAGAGGCCGCATCACCAAAGCTACCAGCCAGGCGGTCATCAATCTGACCCCCGAAACCCTGTGCAGCATCCTCTAAGATTTTGATATCATATTTTTTAGCGATGAGTTCAATAGCTGCGTAATCTGCTGGAAGACCAAACAAGTCAACAGGGATAACCACCTTGGGGTTCAGCTCACCCGCTTCAATCACCTGGGCGATTGATTCATCTAGAAGTTCTGGTGAAATATTGTAAGTTTTAGGATCAATATCTACAAAAATGGGTGTGGCACCTAAGAGTTGAATAACCTCTGCAGTAGCAATAAAAGTAAATGGCGTTGTAAATACGGCATCTCCAGGACCCACATCCCAGGCCAGGAGCGGCATAAGAAGTGCATCTGTTCCAGATGAACAGCTCACACAGTGTTTAACACCAACATATTCAGCCAACTGAGCTTCCATTTCTTTGATCTCAGGACCCATGATATATTTGCCATGAGCCAGGACATCCTGAATTCTCTTATCCAGATTGGTTTTAATCAGGGACTGTTGTTTTGCCAAATCAATAAATTGCATTTCAATTTTCCTTAAATCTATCAATATTCGATATTCAAAATTATTTCTTCATTCTCATACTTCAAGGGTTTGAGCAAATATCATTCCCTCGGGAAGCGTTTGGTATAATCGTTAAATGCTTGGTGGCGCCTTACACTTATAAGAGCTAACCTAAATTCTCTTGTAAGAGACGTACAATTTTATCAGAGGTTTGACCATCCCCATAGTGTGGGCTCCACTCCTTTGGTTCCGGGAAATCCTTTGACAAAATGGAGATTTTCTCCAGATCATCTCCCACAATATAATTCCAGCCATCGCTCACTGTTTCCACCCATTCTGTTTCTCCCCGTACCGTCAGGCAAGGAGTCTTATGCAAATAGGCTTCCTTCTGGACACCACCAGAATCGGTGATAATGATTCTCGAATATTTCTCCAACATCATCATATCCAGATATCCTACTGGGTCAATGATCCTGATATTCCCTGAGGTTTGACTGATAAGTTTTTCCACCCTGACCCGACTGCGGGGGTGAATGGGGAAAATGACAGGGAGATCGATCTTGGAAGCTTCCCTCAAAATGGACAGTAATCTATCATCCCGGTCCGCGTTTGAGGGTCTATGGATGGTCATGAGCAGAAACTCATTCTTCTCCAACTTCAAATCATCTAAAATGCGTGATTTCTGCTCAGCAATCCTGGTGTAGATCATTAATGAGTCCACCATGACATCACCCACAATATGGATCCCTGAAGTAATTCCCTCTTTCCTCAAATTTTCTACAGCAACTGGTGTCGGCACAAATAAAAGATCTGAAAGTACATCAGTGACGACCCTGTTTATTTCTTCAGGCATATCTCGATTGTATGATCTAAGTCCTGCCTCGATATGAGCAATTTTTATATGAAGTTTTGCAGCCGCCAATGCTCCTGCTACAGTGGCATTGGTATCCCCAAAAACGATTATATAATCAGGCTTTTCTTTGATAAGTATTTCTTCAATTCCCACAAGAGAGCCTGCTGTCTGGGAAGCATGAGTTCCAGATCCAACTCCTAGATCATAATCTGGTTTGGGGATGCCCATTTCCTCAAAAAAGATACGCGCCATATTGTCATCATAGTGCTGTCCTGTATTAACCAGGATTTCCTCATGACCAGCTTTTCGCAACGCTTTTGATATGACTGAAGCCTTGACGAATTGGGGGCGTGCACCGATGATGGTTACTATTTTCATATTATTTGTTTCGACTCGATCCATTAATTAGAAGTTCAGCATTTTTACTCACCTGCATTAACAAAGTTCATTCCTGGGGGAGAACTTAAATAAGATCCTTTATATCCACATGATCTAGATCGTTTAAAATGATATCAGCCGTTCCCGTCTCATAGGGTGAGTCAACTCCAGGGAAGTTTCTGAGTTTTCCCAAGGCGGCTTTCTCGTATAACCCTTCGGTATCACGAGTTTGACAAAATTCCACCGAAGTATCTATAAAAATTTCCTTATACCGTTCAGTTCCGATGATTTCTTTGACCTGTAGCCTGGTTTCTCTATCAGGTGAAATAAATACTGCTATGACGATCAAACCCTGATCATTTAATAATTTGGCCATTTCAGCGACGCGACGCAGGTTTTCATCCCTATCTGCCTTATCAAAACCCAGTTCGCGATTTAATCCAGATCTGAGCATACTGCCATTGAGAACGATGACTGTTCGCCCTTTATCAAACAGATAGCGCTCTAGCTCATAGGCAATATCATTCTTTCCAGATGCGTGCAATCCCGTAACCCAATAGGTCATGGCTTTTTGTGATAATTGTGTTTCCCGCTCACTGGCAGTCACCAAACTGCGATCTGCTTTTTTGGATCCCGTATGGGCAATTTTTGAAGGCAATTGTTCTGAATGGACCCGATTGATGATCATCCCCACCGCACTGGTATTGTGGGTTAGGGGATCAATGAGGATAAAACTGCCGGTCTGACGATTCTTTTCATAACTATCAAAAAGCAGGGGTCTTGAACTGGTCAATACGACTCTGCCGATCTGATTCAGCTCAAAAGTTTTGGTCTCAGATCGCTTTAATGTATTCACATCAATTCCATAACGAATGGCATCGACTCTGGCTTTGACTTTCTGTGTGGTATGTTTTAGCAGAAATTGCTTATTCAGATCCAGGTCAGTTTCATCCATCCAGACCAGCATGGCTTCAAAATGTCTTTCGATCTTAGGTTGGTTATTTTTGCGGACCAGCATATCCCCACGACTGAGATCGATTTCGTCCCCCAAAGTCAACATCACACTCTGGGGAGGGAAGGCATAGTCAACACTTTCACCCATACTCTCGATGGATTTCACCTTTGTGGATTTCCCTGATGGTAGGGCCACGACTTCTTCCCCTTTACGGATTACACCTGAGGCTACTCGCCCTCCAAAACCCCGGAAGTCAAGATTAGGTCTTGAAACAAACTGGATAGGAAATCGGAAATCCACAAAATTTCTATCACCTGAAATTGATATGTCTTCCAGGAGGTTCATAATGCTGGCACCATGGTACCAGGGCATATTCTCACCCCTGTCCACGATATTATCACCCTTCAACGCTGAAAGGGGTACAAATTGGATGTCAGGTATACTTAAGCGGGTGGTGAATTCCAGATAGTCCTCACGGATTTGCTCAAATACATCTCTATTGTACTCAACCAGATCCATTTTGTTGACAGCGACAATGACGTGTTTGATCCCCAATAGTGAAATGAGGAACGAATGGCGCTTGGTCTGGGTAATGACCCCTTTGCGGGCATCAATGAGGACGATGGCTAAGTGAGCCGTAGATGCGCCGGTGACCATATTGCGGGTGTACTGTTCATGGCCAGGTGTATCGGCGATGATAAATTTGCGTTTTGAAGTAGAAAAATAGCGATAGGCCACATCAATGGTAATGCCCTGCTCCCGCTCCGCTTTTAAACCATCCAGAAGGAGTGCATAGTCAATTTCTTCACCAGCATTCCCCACCCGTTTTGAATCCCGAACCAGCGCTTCAAGTTGATCATCGTAGAGACGTTTGGAGTCATTTAAGAGGCGTCCAATGAGGGTTGACTTTCCATCATCAACCGAGCCAGCAGTGAGGAGCCGAAGGAGGTCTTTTTTTTCATCCTGAGCGAGGAATTCTTCGATTCCCTTGGTTGGGAGGTTGATGGGTTTGGGTGTTGGGGTGAGATTAGGGTTCATCATATGCTTGATTTCATTCAGCAATCAACTAACTGGCTGATCATCATTATCCAATTTCGAGTCCACTGGACGAGAAATCTCACTCTCTAAATCAACCACCAATTCATCCCACATTGGATTCACAGATTCAATCAATTGGATCTTTTTCTCTCTCCGCCACTTCTTCAGGATACTTTCACGCTGTAGAGCAGCATTAGGACCATCAAATGTTTCATAGTAAACCAGCTTCGTCATTTTATATGAGGCAGCAAAGCCTTTTGTACCGGTTTGATGCTCTCGAATTCGACGATTCAGGTCGTTTGTCATCCCGATATATAGACGTCGGTTCTTATTCGAGAGGATGTATGTGAAATAGGTTCTGCGGTTTGCCATTATGCTGGGTTTTCTCGCTTTGCTCGAAAAAGAGTAGATTTTTCCCTCAGTCCAGGATCACTCAGTATTAAAGAACGTACCAACTAAAAATATCCTTCTCTCTTCTTTTGCTCCATGGAGCCATCCTGATCAAAATCAATAACCCGGGTGGTTCGCTCAGACTGAGTCTCAGTCATCATTTCTTCGATAATTTTCTCAATTGTGTCAGCTTCAGATTCTACAGCACCTGTTAGGGGATAACAACCCAACGTTCTGAATCGTACGGTTCTGACTACCTTTCCAGCAGCTAATTCTTTTGGCATACGATCATCATCCACCAGGATGTATTGTCCATCTATATCCACAACTTCTCGCGGTTTTGCAAAATACAGCGGCACAATAGGGATACTTTCCTGGCGGATATACTGCCAGACATCAAGTTCTGTCCAATTTGAAATGGGAAAGACTCTGATGCTCTCGCCTCGGTGTACTTCAGTATTATAGAGGTTCCATAGTTCAGGTCGTTGATTTTTGGGATCCCATTGATGAAAATTATCCCTAAACGAAAAAATACGCTCCTTAGCCCGTGATTTCTCTTCATCCCGGCGCGCACCACCAAAGGCTGCATCAAATTTGTGCTTATCAAGTGCCTGGAGTAAACTTTGCGTTTTCATGGTGTCGGTGTGGATTTTACTCCCATGGGTAAATGGCCCAACCCCCGCTTTCACACCTTCCTCATTTTTATGAACGATGAGGTTAATATTGTTTCCTGCGCAAAATTCATCACGGAATTTGATCATCTCTTTAAATTTCCAGTGTGAATCGACATGGAGTAGTGGAAAGGGGATTTTGCCTGGTGCAAAGGCTTTCTGGGCCAGCTTCACCATCACAGATGAATCTTTCCCAATGGAATACATCATGACAGGATTCTCAAATTCGGAGGCAACCTCGCGAATAATATGAATACTTTCTGCCTCCAATTCCTGGAGGTGGGTCAATTTATATGATTCAGGTTTACTCATTAATGTGGAGTAGCGTGCTAGACCTTGGAGATGATCTGTTTTTCTTTTAAAAAGCTTATGATCTGTTCTACACCTTCTTCAACAGTTTGAGAATCATTTTCTATTACAAGATCTGCATGATCAGGTGCTTCAAAGGGAGAGCCAATACCGGTAAAGTCCTTGATTTCCCCTGCTCGGGCCAGCTTATACAAGCCTTTGGGGTCCCGTTCTTCAGCAGTGTCCATGGTCACTTTGATATAGATCTTGAAGAAATTCATGGGCTCAACAATTTTTCGAGCTGCTTCACGGTTCGCCCTCAAAGGCGAAATAAATGAAGTCAGGACAATAAAGCCCGTTTCTGCAAATAGTTTTGATGCTTCAGCGACGCGTCTCAAATTCTCTTCACGATCGGCTTCACTGAAACCCAGACCAGCATTGAGGCCGTGACGAACATTGTCGCCATCTAACACGGTGATTTGTATATCCCGTTTGAATAGTTCCCGCTGGGTTGCCATGGCGATGGTGGATTTTCCTGAAGCTGAGAGCCCTGCAAACCAGAGCACGGCTGATTGATGCCCATTCTGAGCTTCACGTTCCTCAAGAGAGACTGACTGGAGGTGTTGGGTTAGGTTTGTCAAAAGTCATGCGTCCTAAAATAAAAATTAACCTGAAATTTCAAGGTGTGGTGATCTTCTAGATTCTACACCTGCACCCGTACCAAGACAGCCATCAATATATAAATGATTGCTTAGTTCCATTGGTCAAATTTGGTCAGATAGTGAATAATTGATGTGCAAGTGTTACATACTTTGCAATGACTGATGTACCCCATATTTGTCATAACGCACATGAGAAGTCCCTGGCATTGATTATTTTGAATCTTATCTCCACCAGCTATTTTCCATTCACTGCCTTAATTTGATTTAATCAGGGGTTCATATGAAATATATCAGAACACTCATTGCTTTTAGCACGACTTTCCTCCTCATCTGCTGTGGTTCAGGATCAAACCCTGGGCTCAGTCCTGAAGTGATGCAAGCAGGACCAAAACCAAGCTGGTTGATCCAGCAACCTGTGGACCCCAACTATTATCTAGGGATAGGCTCGGCTTCAAAAAATAAATACGGGTCAGAAGCTCTCAAAAGCTCCCAGGATCTGGCGCTGGCTGATCTGGCTTCCCAAATTACCGTTAAAATTACCAGCGATATCGTCACCACACTGATTGAGAAGGGTGCCATCACGAGAGATGAATACCTGGCAACGGCTCGTTCTGAGGCTGTGGCCGATCTGGAAGGCCATGAGCTGGTTGATACCTGGCAGGATGCCAACTATCACTACGCTTACTACCGATTATCAAAGGCGAAGTATGCAGCGATTCAAGCCAGAAAACGAAAAAGTGCTCTGGCACTTTCCACTGATTTTTTAACCAAGGCTAAAGCCGCTGGTGAGATAAGCCAATTTTCTGATTCCTTTAATGCGACGATTCAAGCCTTTATCCCCCTGCTTCCCTATCTCAATGAAGCTCTGGAAGTGGAATTTGAGGGTCGTCAAGTTATTCTCAGCAATGAAGTCAATACCCAGCTGCAGGCTCTCCTCTCAGGAATAACTCTTGACCCGAGTCAGTCAAATGTATCAGCCAAACTTGGACAACCTATAGCCGAAAAATTAACTGTTTTTGCTAGAGGGCACAATACCCAAGCCTTACGTGGTCTACCCCTAAAGGTTCATTTCACAAAGGGTGCCGGGGAATTGCTGGAATCTATCAGGACTGGCAATCAGGGAAGAGCCACTGTTCAGGTCACCAGCATTACTGCACCCCTGAAGCTACAGATTATTGAGATCAGTGTTGATGTTGAACAGGTACTTAAGAATATTGAGTCACCCATCTTAATTGGGATCATCAGGAGCATCCCCCCTACTTCAACACGGGTAATTCTGGATGTGGCTAATCCATCGATCTATATGGAGTCCACTGAAATCTTTAGTGGTAGGACGTTGAAACAGCTTCAGGTGGAGCCCCGCATAAAGAATCACTTTATTGGCGAAGGATTCAACTTTGTTGATAATCCAAAGGATGCGGATTGGCAGATGACCTTGAGTGCTACGGCGACCAGGGGAACAGAATACAGTGGTATGTATACTGCCTTTGCTGATGTAAGTCTTAATGTTATTGATCGGAAAAGTGGGACGGAAATCTACAAAAATTCACTCTCACGAGAAAAGGGGATTGATCTGAATTATACCAATGCTGCGAATAAGGCATTTAACACAGCAGCTGATAAGATGATTGTGACCATCCTACCTGAGATATTGAAAAGCCTCAAATAAGTTATTTTTTCTGCTTAGGACCAAGCTTACGACGGACTGAGTGAATCCAGGAATTTTTCTAATTTATACTCTGAAGATGCAAACGCATCTTTGATCAAGATTTGAGAATCATCGCTTAATTCTGTACCAAAAATCCTTAGGAAGTACTCCAAAAATGTTTCCATGCGTTCCTGGTTAAACCACTGAACCGATTCATCCTCATTCACCTGGAAGAATTCAAGGACCTCGACATGTTTGAATAAATTAACAAAAAAAGCCTGAGGGTCCCGTGTGACCAGAGCTCTGGCTCTATCAGCATACTCTAAGACGGCTAATAGACCAGCTAGATTCACTGCCCTGGCTGTAGGTAAACACTTATTTATTTGTTCTCCCAGTCCATAGGTATGAACCATGCTATCGGTGGATTCAGGATTGGCAGCATGAACCTGCCGAGCAAAATATGTACAAGCCCCCACAAAGCGATGCTGCTCGATTGAATCTACTCGTAACCCCTCTATTCGTGGCAGCGATTGGTTTAGTAAGGATTCATAATTTTTGGCAAAATCTTCCACATCCTCCATCATTAGAGAAATATTCTCCATCTCCAACATAGCTTCCAGGAGGGGTGCAAATTTCATAAATAATAGTTTACCCTCAGGTAGATCGGTCTGCTCGATGATCAGTTTCATCATATTGCAGAAAAGTCGGTGAACCGGTTCCAGCTCAATACGACGAAAGAGGGGTGCAAAATCACCAATGCCCAGACCACCTAGATCCTGATGAATATTCCACCAGGGAATGGCTTCTGAATCACTGACTAGCTGAAATCCCAAATAGATCTGTGACTCGTAGCCAGATAATTCCATAAAAAGACCCTGATTGCGGATTTCTTCTACGGTTCGGATATACCAGAGCTTGGAGACCTGTTCCTGGAAAATAACGTAGTAGCTGTTCTCAACATCAAATGAAAGTGCCACAATCACATCTTCGGAAACCAGTTGGGGTTGATCTGAGGTAGGATCCGTATTAAAAAGCGTGGAGGTCTTGATCCAACCGGACTGACTGCTAAAAGAATTATTGACCAGCACCAGAGATCGCTCTGTACCACTGTGGTTGGTGTAGGCAAATACGCTCTCAACTTGGTGTCCATCAGCATTCATAAAGGGGAAAAGTCTAAAGTTTCCGGCACCTGCATAGAGATAGCGCTTTTTCATGAGGGGGAAGATCAGGTCTTTGTGTCTGTTGATCAGATCCTCATCAGGTGTTTCATCCCAATAAGCACGACGATATTCCATGCCGTACTTCTCTTCAAAACCCTCAATCTGAGCATGGGCAAACATGGGTAGACCAGGGAGTGTCACCATAAGGACGGTGGCTCCAAAATATTTGTCACCCATACCAAACTGGGCAATAGCCGTATCCTCATCTGGATTGCTTAAGAAATTCACAAAACGTTGTAAGATGCGCGGGTCAAATTCCAGGGTCTTGGCAATCATCTCAAAGAACTTGGCGTTTTCTTCCATCTTCAGCATATTCATAAAAGCACTGTTATAAACGCGGTGCATCCCTAAAGTTCGCACGAAATAGCTTTCCATCATCCAGAATGCTTCAGCCAACAACAATGTATCGGGGACTTCACTGGCGACCCTGTCTACCACTTCGCGCCAGAATTCGGCTGGTATGGCTGCATCAAAGTCAGCCCCACTCATGCTAAACCCTGCTCTGGAAGGGATGTCTCCGCCGGATCCAGGTTCTG
>Ga0257116_1002151_pt1 | contig 11125 bp, 10 predicted proteins | sample SI112_120mmetaG_FD_190150 | JGI IMG/M metagenome (GOLD analysis project Ga0257116, IMG submission 190150) | Marine microbial communities from Saanich Inlet, British Columbia, Canada - SI112_120m | ecosystem: Environmental > Aquatic > Marine > Inlet | place: Canada: British Columbia | collected...
CGAGGAGATCGGCCTCCAAGGCAGCATGACTGGCAATTGCGGTCGGGCAGATCGCATCAGTACCAATCAGGCCGTTAGGACCGTGTTGCTCAGTTGATCCGGTAGGGATCAGAATACCCTTCGAACGCAACAAATATGATTCAATTTCCTGCCAAGTACTTAAATGTAGATGCATGTCTCAAATCTCAATATAGCTGAAGATTCTTAAAATTTATTTTTTAGCTAGTCTGCACTCAAATATTTTTCTCAAAGCCAATAGCCCTCTTGGTGAAATTTTGCTTGGAACATTTCGAAGGCAGTCGTTTCCATAAAATCGTGATGCCGGAGTGCAGCATCATTGATATTACTGGCGGTAACTGAAAGATGAATCAAAGCGCGATAATACATAATCACCGCAGTTCACAGGGGAGTACAATGGCTGCGCTCCATTTTGACAAACTACAGAAGGATCGACAACTGTATCGAAATTTGGATCCCATGCGATTACCATCGAATAGCGTTCCTGTCCTTTGCTGTTGACTACACGGTGTGGGGTGGATTTAAATCCTTCATTCGTCCAGCGCATCAGCAAATCACCAACGTTGACCACTAGTGTATTCTCAATCGGATGTGCAGTTACCCATTCTCCTTCACGGGTTTGAACTTCAAGTCCACCTACCTGATCCTGCCACAGCAATGTCAGACAACCATAGTCGGTGTGCGGGGCTACCCCAAATTGCTCCACTCCTAAATCAGCTGATTGCGGAGGATAGTGGATGATTGAACTGCGTGCGATAGGCTCATCAGTCGCTTTCAAAAACGAATCTTCAGCTAACTCCATCCCCAAGGCAAATGCCCGCATCATGTCTCGTCCGCACTGCAAACCTGCTTCAAAAAAAGGATAAACCGCTTGCTTAAACTCCGGCATTTCATCCGGCCATTGGTTTCGTCCTAAGAATGGATTTTCCTTTGTTACGGAAGGATGATCGTCCGGAAGATCTAAACCCCAGACGAAGCTCTCTTTAAGGTCAACTCTTTCCGCCTGCTCCATCTTTGCTTCTCCAACGGAGAGGTAACCGTGATGGTTCGCATTAATTTTTACGGAATCCTTCAGTTTTTTGGGTAAGTTGAAAAAGCCTTTGGAGGCAGAATAAGCCTGTTTGATTACGGCTTCCGCTATCCCATGGTTGCTGATATAGAAAAACCCTACATCTTCGGCAGCCTGACGAATTTCCAAGGCCACGGCGAGTGCTGTTTCCGGATTCCCCGAGCGCAGTTGGCTAACATCGATTACCGGGATTTTGTCAATTTCGATCGTCTTGGATTCTGCGTAGGCCATAAAAAATAATTATAGTGTGGTTGTTGTTGAAGGGGTGAATTATTGATGAAACAGGTTCAAAATCTTAGTTCGCATAGTAGCCCACATCATCCCCTGATAGCGTAACTCCAAGCCCATTGAGGGTGCGGTTGGAGTAGCAAAAATATGCACAGACCTGATTGACCTCAAGGATTTCTCCGTCAGTAGCACCGAATGATTTGGCGGCTTCCACGTCGGCGGCTTCCACCTCACCGGGGGTAGAGGTCAGTTTGCCGGTATAACGTATTAACGCCAGTTCCTTGCCTGAAAAAGTTTTTTCTGGCGACTGATCACGCAAAGCGGATTCGATGTTGTCTGCACGTTTGTCATCTTTAAGCAGCCGACGCATATTCGCACAGTGGTGAGTGAAACTGTACTCACACTCGTTTAACAAGCTAGTATACACACCAACCGCTTCTAGAAACCAGAGCGGCAGTCTGTTGTCCGGATGGTGCAGTACACTACGGTAAAGCGTGAGGTGACCGATCATCGTGTGCGGGCGTTGACTGTGAACCCGCATAACATTATCAACGGTTCCAGCGGGTGTTTTCGCCAGCTCATAGGCGTCTTTCAGTGGACCGGTGGCATTTTTCACCGGCAGCATTTCAATCCAGGAACTCATGGTGCAAGATGGAGTTGGGTGCCCTTGGAAGGGCGGTTGAAAATTCGGTAAACCATTGGCTCGAAATAATCCAGTGGTGCAGTATCATAATGTGATTGAATTGAGGTTTGGTCGTAGCGCTCTACCCAATCTGCAGTATACTCAAAATATGGGTGACCTCTGTATTGTTCACGCTCGTCACCGTTGGAGTTGGGATGAGTCTGAGCATGATAATTAAGAAATGCCGCATGGTGCCGGAGCATCCAGTAATGCTTCTCTGAAATGTAATTTGCAAGCAGGGTCGCTGAAAACTCTCCGTGGTTATCCGGACAAACAACGAAGCCAAGGTCGTGAAAAAGGGCAACTACAATCTCCTCTTCACTCCCACCATCCCTCATCACCATCGTTGCACTTTGCAGGCAATGCCGGTAGTTGTTGATCCGGAATCCGTAACTCGGTGCATCTTTCTGCACTTCAAGGAGAGAGAGAGCCTGCTTTGCCTGTTCTTCCTGTTGGTATAGTTTCCTGTATTTTGATAGATTTTCCCAGTCATTCCGGCTGAGATCGTCCATTTTCGATTGTGATTCTGGCATATGTTTTAAATCTGCTGGAAGCAGCACTGAAGTTTGGTTCAGCATTTTGTCGTTCGGCACATCAGCAGAAACTAGTTTTCCAGTACCGATGTGCGGAGGTGAGTTTGCGGGAATGCTCATTGATGTCTTTAGTTATTGTGTTAAGTGGGAAAGTCAAATGACAACCAGAATAAACAAGTCTCAAACTAAACTGCAAACTTAAGCTGTTGTCAACGGCTTTTTCCTTTTGTTTAAGCCTAACTGCTTTTGGACGGACAGGTCAATTGGAAAAAAGTTTCACGCGCACTGTCTATCCCAATTATTGCTACACGGTCATTTTCTTCAAAGCGAAAATTAGCATCAGGATTTGGTTCGAGGATGTCATTCCGAATCACTCCAACTATTGAAGTATCTGTTTTTGTTCTAATTTCAGCTTCGCCAATCGTAATGCCAACCAGGTTGCATCCTGGTTTTATCAACATCCACTGCAGGTCAAACTGGTGTTCTGCCGTCTGGAGTTGTTCAATAATTTGAGTTTCCTCATTTTCATTGAAGAAAGAGGCGAACAGATCCTTCCTTAATGATTCAGTGTAATGCTGAATTTTGGCGGCCGGAATATGCAAATGGACCAAGGCTTTACGCGCCATTTCAAGTCCTGCTTCAAATTCCGGAATTACAACTTCAGAAATATTCAATTTTTTAAATTCTTCCAAAAACTCAATTCCCGGTGCGCGGGCCACGACTTGAATTTCCGCATTTACTTTACGTACACGTTGAACAATCGTCTGGGCAATTACGACTTCCGGAGATGTTATAATTAACAAACGTGCCAATGCTGTCGTAGCAGCTTCCAAGACGACTTCGTGACTGGCATCTCCATAAATAACTGGAATATCAGCATGTTTTGCCCGGTCAACCCGGAGTTGATCCAATTCAATTATCAACATGGGAACACTGAGTCGTTTCAAAACTTGTGCAATTCGAAAACCGACTCGACCGCCTCCTACAATAATCACATGGTTTTTCAATCCGGATTTTGGAAAATTAATTGAGTCCAGAGGTTCATGCTTAAACCAGCGTTTACGGAGAGCATACAGACGAGCGGTTTGTCCGGAAATAAGCGGAGTTAGAAACATCGTTATAATCGCAGTTGTCAAAACCAATGAATACACTTCATGGCTGATTGAGTTTGTCGAAACCCCTACTTGTGCGAGCACGAATGAAAATTCACCCACCTGAAAGAGACCCAAACCAACTGCAAGCGGTACCACATTTCCATATTTGAAAATTCTGGCGAGCAACGCGAAAATAAGACCTTTACCCAGACTGACTATCAAAACAAGGATGAGAACCTGCTGCCAGTGATCCAGCAAAAAAGCAGGGTTGAGTAACATTCCCACAGATGCGAAAAACAGCAGCCCAAAAAGATCTCGTACCGGAATTATGTCACTCAAGGCCTGATGTCCATAATCTGATTCACTCAAAACCATTCCGGCGACGAAGGCTCCAAAGGCAAAAGAAAGTCCCACTAAATATGTCAGATAACCAACGCCTAAACCAATTGCAGTGATGGCGAGTAAAAATAATTCACGTGATCCTAAATGGGCTATGTGCCGCATGATCCATGGCAGCAAACGGGTTCCAAAAAAAATCATTCCAGCCAGAAAAAGAACCGTTTTAAGAATTGCTATTTCCAGAGACACCCAACCCTGCTCTGGATTATTTAACATGGGCAAAAGCACAATCAAGGGGACAACCGCTAAATCCTGCACGATCAACATTCCCACCATGACCTTGCTGGAAAGTGTGCCGAGCCAACCCTGATTCATCAGAGTTTTCAGCAGAACCATTGTGCTGGAAAGAGAAACCAACGCGCCAAGCCAAAGCGAGGTCTTTGCATCCCATCCCATCCACTGTCCAATTCCATAGCCCATTGCAATGGTCAGTAAAATTTGAATAGGTGTACCGATCAGTGCGATTTTTTTGACAGGTTTGAGGTCTTTGAGGGAAAATTCCAAACCAAGAGCGAAGAGTAAAAGTGCCACTCCGATTTCCGCCAGCAGTTCTATTTCGTGTACACTGGTCAGCGCAAATCCGCCTGTGTGGGGGCCAAACGCGATTCCGGTCAGGATGTATCCTAAAATCAACGGTTGTCCCAATCTCTGCATCAGCAGTCCACTGAAGAACGCGCTAACAACAAGCAGAATGAGATCTGTGGCGATGCCCATGAGCAAAATGAGGGAGAGGTGCTTATTTATAAGTTTAATTTTTTCTTGCTTTTATTTATGCTTATATAAACTTTTTTATCAATACAAAATCATGGACAGCAGATGAATCTTTTTACGGAACTTGCCCTTACTCCGGAAGGTTGGGCCAAAAATGTCAGAGTGACAGTGGATCAACTTGGTCGAATTTCATCCGTTGAATCAGGAGTTGAAGCAAATCCGGACGATCAATATTTACCTAACCGTATCCTTCTTCCGGCATTGTCAAATCTGCACAGCCACTCTTTCCAGAGGGCGATGTCCGGACTGACGGAAAAGCGTTTGGAAAAGCGTGACAGCTTTTGGAGTTGGCGTGAGCTGATGTACAGTTTTTTGGAACGTCTGACTCCGGAACAAATGGAGGCAATTGCAGCCCTTGTTTTTATGGAAATGCTGGAATGCGGTTATGCTTCGGTTGGGGAATTCCATTATGTGCACCATCAATGCGGAGGACAGCATTACGAAAACATTGCGGAAACTTCGTGCCGTGTTATCAATGCTGCTCAAAAAACGGGAATCGGCTTGACGCATTTACCTGTTTTTTACATACAGGGTGGTTTGAACGGTAAAGCACTTGCGGATGGGCAACTTCGTTTTGGCAATGAACTGGATGGATTTTTAGTATTGCTTGAACACGCTGAGTCAGCTCTCCGGAATGCTCCGGAAGATTATCTGCTTGGAATGGCTCCGCATTCTCTCAGAGCAGTTTCTCCGGAATCGTTAAATGAAATTGTTGAGGCAAGAACTTCCGGTCCGGTTCATATTCACATTGCGGAACAGCTTAAAGAAGTTGATGATGTCTTGGAAAATTACGGTGCGCGTCCGGTGGAATGGTTACTTCAAAATGCAAATGTTGACTCACGCTGGTGTTTGATTCATGCCACACACATGAATCCGCAAGAAACACGAAATGTTGCAAAATCCGGAGCGGTGGTGGGACTTTGTCCAATCACTGAAGCCAATCTTGGAGATGGAGTTTTTGATGGTACAGAATTGCTTTTGTCTGGAGGCAAATACGGAATCGGTTCCGACTCAAATGTGTTTATTGCATTGACGGAAGAGTTACGTTTGCTGGAATACAGCCAGCGACTTGTCCGGAAGGAGCGTAACGTGATGACAAGCAAGAGTGGTTCTGTCGGCCAAGCGCTCTACAACAATGCTCTGGTCGGCGGCGCTCAAGCACTGGGCCGCAAATCAGGAAGTATAAGCCCCGGAAACTGGGCTGATTTAGTTTCTCTCGATACAGAGTCCTTGAGCTTGTGGGGTTGCACGGATGATGAATTTCTGGATCGCTGGATTTTCACTGCAGATGATTCACTCGTACGTGAAGTTTGGTCCGCGGGCCGGCAAATGGTGGCGTATGGGCAACACATCCATCACCAAGAAATTGAACAGCGTTACCGCACTGTGATTCAGGAAATCAGGCAGGATAAATAAATAATGAAGACTAAAAAGGACGGACTTCCGGTTTATCAGGGCATAAAAACTGAGATGCGGGAATGGATTCAAACAGGAATCTGGAAGCAGGGAAGTTTGATTCCAGGCGAGGCAACTCTTGCTAAACAATTTGGTTGTGCAAGAGTAACTGTAAATCGGGCCTTGCGGGAACTGGCAGAGGAAGGAAAACTGGATCGACGCCGTAAAGCAGGAACACGGGTCATCACGCCGGAAGGACGTTCAGTAAATTTTGAGATACCAAGGATACGTCTGGAAATAGAAGAAACTGGAGCTACTTACCGTTATGCTTTGCTCCTGCGTGAAGTGGTTGTTCCACCGGCAGATGTGCTGAGTAAGATGGAAATTCCTCCGGAGGTCCTGACTCTTCATTTGCGTTGTCTACACTATTCCAACGAAGCACCTTTCCAATTAGAGGAGCGTTGGATTAATCTGCAAAGCATTCCGGAAGCTGAACTGGAAAAATTTGAAAAAATCAGTCCAAACGAATGGCTGGTGAAACATGTGCCATGGACGGATGCAGAACATATCCTTTCTGCAAATAATGCTGATACGGAAAAAGCTGAGTTGCTTGCACTTGCTGAACGAGATGCACTTTTTTTGATTCAACGCAGGACATGGCGCAAAGAAAAATTGGTGACTTACGTCCGTCTTTACTATCCTGGACGTTTCTATCAAATGCGGACTAATTTATAGTGATATAAAATTTTGAATCGCGAAATTTTAGCTGATATCCCCTAAAAATAAATGAAAGAGGTTATTCAAAATTTTGCTCCAAAGCTTACACCCATGGATTGTTCTTCAAAGAAAAACCTTAAGCCGAAAATCAATTTTTAAATAAATCCAGGTAATTGCTATAGCCTTCTTTTTCCAACTCATTTTTAGCAACAAATCTAAGTGCTGCTGAGTTAATACAGTAACGTAAACCATCCGGTTTTGGACCATCATTAAACAAGTGTCCCAGGTGAGAATCCGCGTATTTGCTGCGTAGTTCAGTCCTTGCCGAGAACCAGCTGTTATCTTCTTTTTTGATCAGACTTGCTCCAGCAACAGGTTTGGTGAAACTGGGCCAGCCGGTACCGGATTTATATTTGTCAACAGAACTGAATAGCGGTTCACCGGAAACTATATCAACATAAATTCCTTCTTTTTTATTATCCCAATATTTGTTTCTGAACGCCGGTTCAGTTGCATCATTTTGAGTAACGTCAAACTGTAAAGGTGTCAGTTTTGCTTCAATTTGCTGCAAATCAGGTTTTTGATATTTTGCAGGTATTGTTATAATTTTTTCACGGATTGCTGTTTTACCCCAAAGCTCTTTAAGCCGCTGATCACGGCCACAGCGATAGCGGTAGAACTTATATTTTATTGAACTTTTTTTGTAGTAATTCTGGTGATAATCCTCTGCAGGAAAAAATTCTCCTGCTTTTATAAGCGGAGTTTCAACTGGTTTTCCGAGGATTCCGGAATTTTCAAGTAGAGTTTTGGATTTCTCCGCCAGCTCTTTTTGCTCAGTTGACAGGAAAAAAACCGCAGTTGAGTATTCATGTCCGCGGTCACAAAATTGGCCATTTTTGTCAAGCGGATCAATATTTACCCAAAATATTTCCAGCAGTTCCGCATAAGAAACAACAGCCGGATCATAAAATATCTCTACTGCTTCAATATGTCCGCTTTTTCCATAATTGTTATAGTTCGGATTTTTTGATGTTCCGCCGATATATCCGGAAACAACTTCTTTGACACCATTAATTTTTTCAAAATCAGCTTCCATACACCAAAAACAACCGCCTGCAAAAATTGCACTTTGGTCTTTTTCCTCTGCAGATGAATTAATTGTAGTCAGCCAAAAAAATAGAAGAAATGGAATAAGAATCAGCAAAGATTTACGCATATTAGCCCCTTGTATTTAAAAAAAATGTTTTTTCAAATTATGATGAACCAGTAAAATATTGTCATTCCCGCGAAAGCGGGAATCCAGGAACTTGTAAGTATCGGAAATGCTTGTCCTCGGCCTGATCGGGGAATGACAAAAAAGTAAAAAACTTTAGCCTTTTAACTGGTTCATCAATTTTTCTAGATTCGCAAATAGTTGTCGTTCCTTGGTAAATTGATTTTTACAATTCTGCAGCAAGCAGTTTAGTTAATTCAGCAGCGGGAATTTCTCGGCAGCCGCCGGCATTCTGTCCGCACCAGAGAGGTGAAAAATCTCCGGAACCCATCGCTTCAGCTTTTTTACGCAAACTGGTGACGGCAGCAGCAGCGAGTGGAAATTCAGGAGTGTCTGCATTGACGGGACCAATTTCGCGGATCAAACGGTTAACGATTCCACGAGCGGGTCTACCGCTGAAAATGTTTGTCAGCACAGTTTCTTTTGCGGCTTCGCTTTTCAACGCAGCCCGATGAATCTGACTGGTTTTTGTTTCCGGACAAAGCAGGTACGCGGTACCGAGCTGTACAGCAGAAGCGCCCATTGAGATTGCGTCTGCAACATCTTTGGCAGTTGAAATTCCTCCTGCAGCAATTATTGGCAACTTAATTTGCTCAATAAGTCGTGTTACTAAAGCAAATCTTTCAATTTGAGTCGAGAGATCATCCGACAAAAACATACCTCTGTGACCGCCTGCCTCAATTCCCTGTGCGATGACTGCGTCAGCTCCGTGAGCTTCAAGCCATTCCGCTTCTTCAATTGTGGTTGCACTTGCTAGAATTGTCGTGTCCCATTCCCGTACTCGCGAGAGCAAACTGCTTGATGGTAAGCCAAAATGGAAACTCACGATTGACGGTTTAAATTCTGCTAATATTTCAGCTGTTTCTTCGTTGAAAGGTTCTCGTCCTGCACCTTTTGTGAGCTCAGCAGAACTTAGAGCAAATTCCTCAAAATACGGTTCAAGGATATTCAGCCATTTCTGCTCGCGTTCAATATTCGCTTGAGGTTGGCGATGGCAGAAAAAATTTACGTTGAAGGGGTTCCCGGTTTGGGATTTGATTAAAGTCAGCTCAGCTCTAAGTTTTTCTGGAGTGAGCATTGCGCAGGGCAGTGAACCCAAGCCTCCGGCATTTGAAACAGCAATTGCTAAAGCACTGTCTTGAACTCCGGCCATTGGTGCCTGAATAATCGGGAACTGTGTGCCGAGGAAATATTTATTCACCATGACTTTAGCATGTTTGAAACGGAGCTGAAATGTCCTGAAACCGTGTTATTTGCAAGAAGCGATAAATCTTGTCTCAGCGGCCTCCCTGAAAAACCTTAAATTTCTTTTTTTGTTTGAATTGTGTATTTTCTGCTTTGTAATTCGCGAGGTACGCACCGATTCCCCAGCCGATGAATCCGTAAATAAAAGCATTTGTCACTGCCTCACCGTGCAAAATTGCCGGACTCCAAAAACCAGCCAGTGCACCAGTCAAGGTGCCATAGCGGACATAATTGTCCTGAAATAAAGTCAGTATCAAAACCAGTAAATTTCGAGTCATTTGCTGAAGACCTAATAATAATGTCCGCTAAAAAACAGATCTTAAAGTTTGAAATAATGCTAAAAACACTCTCGAAGAAAAATATATGACTAATACTCCGCCGATAAACAAATCACCTTCACCTTGAAGAGGATTAAAAAACATTACAAAATTTGAGGGAGGATCCAGTTTTTCATCAGGTGGTTTCTTCATGCGGAACCCAATCATCACCACGAGAGTTACTACTGTTAAAATAAGCCAGTTACCCATTTTTTTATAACTGTTGTAGAATTATTTTAAAATGTTTTGAGATTGCAGTCTAAACTATCAATTGATGACTTAGTAAAAAGCACTAAAATAATTATCTGTCATTTCGAACGAAGAGAGAGATCTTAATAATATCAATGCTTATTTAAAATTAAGTTCTCGCTTTGTAAGCAATGATACGATTTTATGGCTTTTTAATATGCATCATCAACTGATTTAGTTTATCGAAGTTAAATTCAAGTGGCAACGCAAAATCTGTGCAAGCATCAGCAAAAATGGCTGCGTTTCGCAACTGACAATAATTGAATGATCCCGCCTTTCCGGGAGAATGCTTCAGTTTAAAACCGCATTGCGTCTTCTGCAGACTAGCGATATTATGGAACAACATTAAAGAAGGAGAATTTATGGAAGTACCAGCAATGTTTGATCTGAGTTCTAAAGTCGCTTTAGTTTCCGGTGCAAGCCGTGGGATTGGAGCTGCAACAGCAGAAATTTTGGCTGAATTTGGCGCACATGTCATCCTGACCAGCCGCAAGGCAGAAAATTTAGCGGAAGTTCAGGCAAAGATTAAAAATGCCGGCAATCATGCCTCCGCGATGGTTTGTCACAATGGTGATCTTGCACAAATCAAATCATTATTTGAAAAAATTCATGAGAAACACGGCCGGCTTGATATTCTGGTGAATAACGCAGCAACCAATCCATTTTACGGTTCTGTCCTCGAAGCGGATGAACAGGCGTGGGATAAAACACTTGCTGTGAATTTGAAGGGGCCGTTTTTCATGAGTCAGCATGCAGCAGTATTAATGAGAAAAAACGGTGGTGGAAGTATCGTGAATGTCTCTTCGATCAATGGTCGTATTCCGATGTTAAACCAAAGCATTTATTCCATCACCAAAGCGGCGCTTATTTCAATGACACAAGCTTTTGCCAAAGAGTTGGGACGGGACAATATTCGGGTCAACGCGCTGCTACCGGGATTGACTGATACGAAATTCGCTTCTGCCCTGACGCAAAATGATGAATTGATGCAGAAAGTTCTTCAGCAAATTCCGCTGGGCAGGATTGCTCAGCCGAGTGAGATGTCAGGAATGGTGCTTTTTCTGGTTTCCGCTGCAGCCTCTTACATTACCGGCAGCACCTTCACAGTAGACGGTGGTATGCTGGCTTAAAAAAA
>Ga0257116_1002233_pt1 | contig 10824 bp, 11 predicted proteins | sample SI112_120mmetaG_FD_190150 | JGI IMG/M metagenome (GOLD analysis project Ga0257116, IMG submission 190150) | Marine microbial communities from Saanich Inlet, British Columbia, Canada - SI112_120m | ecosystem: Environmental > Aquatic > Marine > Inlet | place: Canada: British Columbia | collected...
AACGCGAAGACTTTAATAATGACAAGGTTGACGCTGGGGACATCGGTTCCGGGCACACTGTTACGGCCATTTATGAGATTATACCGGTAGGCAATAAAGGCAGACAGGTTGACGATCTTCGATATGGCAGTAAAGAAAAGGAAGAGGTTGGGAGTGAATTAAGTGATAGCGAGTATGCATTTTTGAAGATCCGTTATAAACTACCGGATTCAGAAAATAGCGAATTGATTACAACACCTGTAAATAAGGAAAACGAATATGCCCAGCTTGATCAGGTCCCGGCAGACGTTCGATTTGCAGCTTCCGTTGCTGCATTTGGACAGATTCTACGTGGTGGTACCTACACAGACCAATTCACTTATGATGACATTATTGAACTGGCAGAATCAACTGTAGATAATGATGAATTCGGATACAGGCATGAATTTCTTGGTCTGGTCAGGCTTGCAAAGGCAATTGAATAGATCTTCGCATCAATAACTGATTAAAGGAGAGATTTATTATGGCAGATGCATGTGAACTTACATGGTTGGAGAAAAGGGTCAATCGCCTTCCCTGACATAGAGTTATAAGATGAAATCTGTCATATTTTTCTTCTTGATTATAGAAGTAACCGGAGTATCATAAATTACACTATTTCTGTAAGTTACTGAAATTCATGCCATACTGACATAATCTATCAAATGACGGAAAGTACTTTTCATATAAAAGGCTTATCCAAAAGGAGGAGAGACATGTTATTATCAAAGCGATCAAAGCATTTAAGAGGGGGAGTAGTTTCAATAATTACCTTAATGATTGCCCTTCTACTATTATCCGGATGTGGCGATAGTAATGCCCCGGGTAAGGCTCAACAGGAACGAATAACAAAGCCAGTGAACCCTGTCTTTAAAGACATAGGAAAGACCTTTCTTCCTTCAGTGGAAAAATCGCCGGATGTTAATTAACCTGATAGTGAAGGCGAACACTCTGTAAAAACCCTAATAAAGTGAGATGAATCATGAAACTATTTAAGCGTTCAACACAGATTACTTTCTTTTGTCTTTTTCTGGTAGCCTTTACTTTTAGTATTTGCTACGAGGTTGAGTGTAGAGATTATGACTCATACTGGTGTCCGGAGTGCAAATCTAATCAGCCAGACAGTCACTTTCCATGTGGGGGTGTTGATGACGATAGCTATAGCGAAGATCCACCAGTTATTGGTCCTACGCCTTCACTTAGGGACCAAAACATGGAAATAGCTCATGGCTATTTGAAAAATGAAGAGTACGATAATTCCATTAAGTATTTCAACGAGGCTCTTAAATATAGTCCGAATGATCAGGAGGTCCTTGATTGGCTTCGTATTGCCCGCGTAGAAAAAGAGCTTGATACCGCCCTTGGGTATCTTCGGCAAAAGAACTGGGACAAAGCGATTTTATATTTTAATAGAGCCCTCGAATATTCGCCAGACGATATTTCCATCTTGCACAGTATAGAAGAAGCCCTGGCAGGTAAGGAGAGTGAAATAGGCCTAAAGTATTTCCGTGAGGGAGACTTCGACAAAGCCGAACACCATTTTAAAAAAGCCCTCAAACATAATCCCTATGATTCCGACATCAAAGATATCCTGCGTGACGTTGGCCATGCTAAGGCGTTTGCCAGGAAAAAAGAAGATGATAAAAAGATCGAAAAGGAAGTGGAACGGATAACCGAGAAAATCCAAAGAAGGTTAGAAGGGCTTATAAGCCAGCTTCAACAAAATAAACCATCTATAAATTTTCAGATCGATTCGAGTGTTGTGGACGTCCGCGACAAAAATTGGGGGCCCAAGCAGACGCATGTGAAATATAAGAACCGAGAAGTAGCGAAGATTCAGAAGAAGCGAAACAAGCTCGTTAAGGAGTATTGGATGTTGGATCAGAAGATCCGTAAAGAAAAGGATTCGATCGTACGCTATGATCTTATAAACAAACAAACCAAGATCAAGAGCCAAATAGGGTTTCTGGACATCAAGATTATGGACAAGGCAGAACAATAGCCATATCTAAGTTAAATAGGGGCAAAACCATGAAAAAGATTTTACCTGTTAAAACAGTTTTTCTTGTTTTATTCATTACAGGCACGTGCTCACTTGGAGGTGCCTTTTCCTTCAATCAGTCGGTTTTCTCCCAAGCCATATCGCCTGAGGCTAAGGAAACCTTTGACTTGGGTGTGCATGCGCTTGAGCAGGGGTCATTCGATAGAGCGATAAAACACCTTGCACGGGCGCATCGTGCCGCACCGGATACGCCCAAGTTTCTCTACAGCCTGGGCTTTGCACATGCACAAGCCGGGCATGAGATTCTGGCGATTATCTTTTATCGCGCCTATCTTGCAGTTCAGCCCGGGGCGCCTAACGCTGATGGTATAAAGCACGACATTCTGATGCTGCAGGATTTGGTAGAAGATATAGTTCAGACGTTGTTCAAGGAGGCCATCGCTGTCGCAGATGATTTGGTAGAGGAAGATGCCAAAGCAGCGGCGTGGCAAGAGATTATCGCTGCAATGGCAAAAGCGGGAGAATTGGATTTGGCTAGAAAAGTGGCATTTCAGCACCCTTCCGGAGCCACATGGGCCTTGGCCAGGGCGGCAACAGATGTGAGGGCAGATGGTGTAACCCGTTCCTACAATACTGATTCAAAACAAATATTTAAATTGGCTGAGGAAGTCATTAAGGTTGAAATGGAAAGACGTTCAAGAGAAACAAAGATGTTTCTTCAAAGTGCGTGTGTTGAAGGGGATATAGAATGCTTTGAACGTATACGAAGGGAGGAGCTTCAATGGAAGCGTGATTGGGAGGAGCGGGCCGATTACTATTTGGGGTATAATCTTCTTTATCTTGGCGCTTACATTCATAACGCAGGATTTCCGAAATGGGGATATGACACCAAGGAACATGGGTTTAGAATGATGGATGGCTGCCGAGACAAGTGGTGGTATTCTAATGTCATCAATGGAAATGTTGGAAATAATAGTGGTGAATGTGAAGGGTTTATGATAGTTGAGGCACCTGGTACATTAAGGGTATTAGGAGATAGGGGTCCCATTGCATGGAATCCCAACAAGGAAGTGGCATGGTATATGAATGAGGAGCTTCTTCCTCCGTATTCCTGGGGACAGATAGCATGGAATGGCAGAATCAATGGATTTAAATTCGGTGATGATGCATTGGTAGATCTTACATTTGCTGTGAGATCTGTTAAAGGAGATGATATCAATAAAATTCCAGGAGGGCTGGCACAACTGGCGAGTAAGCTTGCTGTGACAGTACAATTACTCCAGGATAACAGCATGCCGTGATAACGGGTTTAAGATTAATGGATGTGGTCCTATGATATCTACGGGATGAAAAATAAGGGAATTGTTGGATGAGTAAAAAATGTTATATATGCATTTTAATGATAGTTGGGTTTTTACTTGCTTCTGCTGGTACATACGTGATTGCTGAAGAGGAACCTCTCTCTCCTGAAGAAATTACCAGAGTTTGGAAAGAGCGAGGATCTGAGGCTCTTTCCCGGCTTGATTCACTTGGGGGAAAAGATGATATAAGATCAAAATATCAATATTTATTAGAGTCTGCTTTTGCTGCGCACGCAACAATTGATAAATCAAGAACATCTAATTTTGTTCACGTGACAGAAAATGGTTATGACCTTTATAAAATTATTCTAAATAAAGGTGGCAATCCAAAATCAACGTCCGGGGAAGATGAAGTCGGTTTTTTCATAATCAACTATATATATGATCATAAAACTGGTGAGTTCATGGGTATTAATATTGAGCAACTGCCTCAAGGTTGGTTTATTCACGCAACTCCAAAACTGCCAGATACCATTGCACTTAATGTGAACGATAATAATATACTTATCATCTTTGATATGAAATACCCGGAGAATTCTACTGTTGATTCATTCTGAGAAACTGATAATTCTGTCCTCTTTTTGTCCAACGATTTGCAGGAACACAGCCTCTGGTCTTAAAGGTGGTACAAACACTGACCAATTCACTTATGATGACATTATTAAGCTGGCAGAATGAACGGTAGGTAATGCTGAATTCGGATACAGATATGAATTTCCTGGCTTGTCAGACTTGACAAAAGTAATTGAATAGCTTTTCGTTACAATAACCGATTGTGGAGGAATTTAATATGTCAGATATCTGTAAAAAGTGTGGTCAAAGCAGAAGCTATTCTGAAGGGTTTGATAAACTGGAATGCTCTGATGGTGGTGATCATGATTATTCTCAAAGGGAACCTGGTGACCTACCCGCTAAAGTAACCCAATCTACACGAAAGGAATCTGCAATCTCTGATGAACAGCAGGCCGAGGTCGCAAACCTGATAGGTAAGGTGAATGCCATGCTTCTTAAGATAAACCAACAGTCTCTGGGAGGAGGGCATACCTCTGAAAACGAACGGCTCTGGTATAAGATCAAGTATATTGGAGAGGATCTCAAAACTATCGGAGGAACTGCACTTCTTAAATCTGCTATTAATGAAATCCGTCGTGAACAGACACAGATGGCAGAGGCACTTGAACTTACATGGTTGGGGAAAAGAGTCAATCGACTTCCATGACATAGGATTATAATATGAAATCTGTCATATTTTCATTCTTGATTCTAGTGGTTACCAGAGCACTATGAGTTTTGCTATCTTTGTGAATTGCTGGAATCCGTGCCATACTGACATAATCGATCAAATGATGAAAAGTACTTTTCATATAAAAGACTTACCCAAAAGGAGGAGAAACATACTATGAAGAAGGTTTTGTTTGTCTTGTCACTGGCCGTTGGAGTTTGTTGTATTGGTCTGGCCCAGGCTGATAATCGCTGTCTTGAATTTCAAGCTGCCGCACAAGACAGTGAAGTTAATCGTGTTGAGAGATTTTTGAGTGAAGGAGTAGACATTGATTGTCGTGACACACTGACTTCTGAGACTGCGTTGATGAAAGCCGCGATGAGCGGCAAAGTTGAGTCCGTTAGACTTTTATTGGCACATGGTGCTAACGTAAACATCCGTGCTAATGGTGGATGGACGGCCTTGAAATATGCTAAAGAAACGTATAAGGCTGTCAAGTCAGGGGGGAAGAAATTCTCCGCTCTAACGCAGAGAGTTGAGACAGTGATAAATTTACTTATTGAGGCTGGCGGTATATAAAAAGTTTGTAATCCAATTGCAGAGAGTCTGCGATAGTATTTAAACTGAGGTTTTGCAATATAATCATCTGGACAGATAAGGAGATAAATCTGAAACATTTTCGGTATTGTGTGTTAAGTATCATCGCTCTTGCGTTGGCTTGTTGTAGCCATGCTTTTGTACGGGCCAGAGACTCTTCAGTGGTGGTTCCAATGGGCAAAGAGCTTGAGTCTCGTGTCTGGAACGGTAACTATGGAGGGTCTGACGAGGCGTCTGAAATGGTCATTATGACTCCGGGGGGATGGGAGAGGTTATTGGCGTGGATTGAACAGGAACCGCCTGTATCGTTAAGGTTTGATGATTCCAAAGATATGGCAGTGGCAATCTTTCTCGGTACTCGCCTGACAGGAGGGTACAGGATAGTTCTCCTGTCGGTGAAAGAAGAGGCAGGTGTCTATGTGGTCAATTACATGGAGTCAGAACCAGGAGGATTAGTGACACAGGCCCTGACTACACCATACATGATCACACTTCTTCCAAAGACCGATATGAAAGTTACTTTTAGGAAGTGGGATCACCGGTTAATTTATCTGGCGAATGAACTTGAGAAAATGCAGATGAATCCGGCTCTGTCAGAAGTACTGGCTGGTGTGGTTGACTCTTCTATAGGTTGTATTTTGGAGACTATGGAGGATATTGATCCAGAGGTAGTTACTGCCCTAATTGAGGCATTAAAGATTCCTGATAACGATGTCCGTGTAAATGCGGTATGGGCAATAGGGAAAATCGGTCCTCAGGCCAGAGCCTCCATACCGGAGCTGATGGAAGCTCTTGTGGATAATGACTGGAAAGTCAGATTCCCGGCAGCCTGGGCACTCGGGAGAATTGGCCCTGATGCCGTAGAGACGATTCCTTCCCTTATCCATGCCTTGGGGGACAGGAAGGTGGATGTCCGCAGGGAGGCCGTCCAGGCGTTAGGGTGGATCGGACCACAGACTAATGAGGTTGTTCCTGCACTCATCGGTTCATTGGAGGATAAGGATGCTGACATTAGGTATAAAGCCGCCTTAATGCTGGGAGGGTTTGGTTCAACGGCTAAGGAAGCAGTACCGGCTTTGATTGATGCTCTGGGTGATTCTGATGAGCTAGTGCGTCGTTTTGTCCCTCAAGCTTTAGGTGAGATCGGCTCCGATGCAAAAGATGCTATACCAGCGCTAATCCTTGGGTTTAGGGACGAGGAAGTGAGCACTTACGCTCCCAGTGCCTTGGGCAAGATCGGCAAGGTGGCAGTTCCGGCTCTTATTGAGGCTCTTAAGGATGAAGACCAGATAGTACGTCATAAATCAGCATCAGCTCTGGGCTATATTGGTCCGGATGCAAAAGCTGCTGTACCCGCTCTCATCAGGCTTGCTAAAGAGCAAGAGCAGACAGGATCCGGACGTCATGCAGAGATGGCTCTGTATGAAATTGAGAATGCGATTTTAGAAGCAAAGAACTCTGACGTAGAGAAGATAGAGGTAAGCAAGCAGCGAGTAAAGATGAATCCTGATGATGCAGAAGCTCATCTTGAACTTGGTAGTGACTATGTCAAATCTGGCATGTTCAAAGAGGCCATTGCATCATACAAGCAGGCAATAAATATTAACCCTGATTATGCAGAAGTTAATTATAATCTCGGATTTGTCTACGGCAAATCAGAGATGCATAAAGAGGCCATTAAAGCATACAAGCAGGCTATAAGTATGAACCCTGATTATATCAATACTAGTGGTCTTGCCTATGGCCGTTCAGGTCTTCGTGAAACAGCGATTGCAACGTTAAATCAGGCAATAAGAATTGACCCTGATTTTGCAGAGGCTTATTGCAGCATAGGAAAATATTATTACAACATTAAGGACTTCAAAAGGGCATTTGAGAACCTTAATAAAGCAACCGAATTGTATGTTTCTATTAGTTTTGATATGGCATCAGATAATCTTGCAGAAACGTCATCATTGCTTGATATGCTTGATGATAAAGAGATTGCAAAGAGGATGTATGAGTTAGAGCTAAAGAGGCTAGAGGATTATCTGGAAAGGGAAAAGAACATAATAAGATAGTAAAAAGAGTTTTCTATTATTTTCTAGTAATAAGTTGAGTTGGAAAATACTTATGTACTGTCAGTGGCAACCACCCTTATATGTCATCTTATACCAGGCTGCTCTTCTTACGTAGCTCATTCTATTTGCTCACAAGAAATAACTTTATATGATATGAGAAAATATTAACTAGCGGAGGAGGGCCAATGGCCATTCAACTCGAATTCTGCAATATTATAGTGCCGGTTGCAAAGATAAAGGAAAAACTTGGGATCAAGGTTTTTGAGGATAAGTATTCAATGAACAGTGATACCACATGGAACGATGGCTCACTCTGGAGAGACGGATGTATGGATAATTCGGTATTGAACGATCTGCTTGATGGGTGGGAAGCTCAGGGCTTTGAGCTTACCGAAGAAGTCGGTAGTCAGAAATATTGGAAGGATGTATGTGTTGTCAATTCAAGCTTTGGCCCTTCTTATCCATGCAACTGGATTGAGTATAGTAATGAAACAAATACGGTATGGCTGAAAGGTGTGGACCCGGGCAGCATCGTTGGTCCTGAAGGTCGTGATATCCACTGGGCCCCCTGAAATAGAGTCAAATTGTACAAATTGACAATTTATTCAACCCATCATTTCTGCCTTTGATAGCGTACATTCCCTTCCAAAGTCACATCTGGTAAGTGCTTGTGTTAATCTGCATCCAAATTCCCTTTTTATCTTTGCCTGCGTTATCGAATAACTTAACTATTAAATAATACTATTTTTTCTGTTATAATGAAAAATTCGATAAATATTTATATTATTGTCTTTAACACGAAATAAGGTAAAGGAATTCAGGCTATGGGTTTAAACTGTGGTATTGTCGGATTGCCTAACGTAGGCAAATCTACGATCTTTAATGCTTTAACGTCGTCCAGTGCGGCTTCAGAAAATTATCCGTTCTGTACTATCGATCCCAATGTTGGAGTTGTGGCGGTTCCGGATGAACGATTGGATCAGATAACGGAATTTATTCCCCCCGAAAAAACTATTCCAGCAATGGTTGAGTTTGTAGATATTGCCGGTTTGGTAAAGGGTGCCAGTAAAGGAGAGGGATTGGGGAATAAGTTTTTGGGACATATAAAGAGTGTAAATGCCATTCTGCATGTCGTACGCTGCTTTGAAAAAGAGGACACCGTGCACGTAGAAGGTTCCGTAGATCCAATCAGGGATATTGAGATTATCCACACTGAATTGCTCCTTGCTGATATAGACACGGTAGAAAAACGGATACTGAAAAATGAAAAACTATCTAAGACCGGAGACAAGAAGTTATTGGAAGAGATTGCAACTCTTAAAGAAGTGCTGGACGGTTTGAATAATGGTACTCCCATGCGACTGTTACCTCTTTCGGATGAGAAAAAACTGTGTACGGAAGATTTACATCTGATTACAGCAAAACCGGTATTATACGTTATAAATGTCTTTGATTTTGAGAAAGACAAGGGATATATCGATACCATTTCGGCATATGCACAAAAGGAGGATTCAAAATGTGTTGTCCTCTCCGGAGATGTTGAAGCGGAAATTGCCCGAATGGATCCTTCGGAACAGGCGGAGTATTATGAGGATATGGGAATAAAGGAGTCCGGGCTCAAGAGATTGATACGCGAGGCGTATATATTGTTGGGACTCTCTACTTACTTTACCGCAGGGCCAAAGGAGGTGCGTGCCTGGACTATAGACAATGGAACAAAAGCACCACAGGCGGCAGGGGTAATCCACTCGGATTTCGAACGAGGCTTCATTCGTGCGGAGGTATTCGGTTACGATGATCTTGCAATTCACAAGTCAGAACTGAAGGTGAAGGAAAATGGGCTCTTAAGGATTGAAGGAAAAGACTATGTGGTAAAAGATGGTGACATAATGCATTTTAGATTTAGTGTCTAACAATACCTTCAGGGACCTGATAAAATTTAATAAGATGGGAATCAAGACTTTATGAAATTAAACTCAACTAAACTCAAATACAGAACACTTTGTCCTCCTCTTCCTCTTGCTAATCGTATTAAAGAGGGTCTGCCACGTCTGATTCTCGACCGATTACCGGAGAGCCATGATTTTACAGAAACCGCCTGGTGTAAGCTTCGGGACAGTCAGGGTGGATTTCTCAGCTGGGGGTGTATTGACCCCGCCAGCAACGCTATGCACCTGATATCAAGTAGTGAAGCTGACCCCGGCCTGGATCTTTCATCACGGTTCGAGAACGCTTTGAGCAAACGATCTGCTCAGGAAATATCAAAGGGGGAAGTGGTTCGCATTGTTAATGGCCCCGGTGACAATCTTTCCGGATTTACTCTTGATTCTTACGGCAGCACGCTGATACTCACACTTGAAAGCTGGGCGCTTTCTGATCTGGTTGATTATAATATCCATAAAGTTATGGTGACTTTGAAGCCTGAACACATCATCCTGAAAATCCGTGAGAAAGGACGCAAACTCAAAGGCAAGATTCCGGAGAGATCGCTGCTAGGGTTGCCTATGGAAGGGAAGATTCAAGTTCAGGAAAACGGAGTCCGCTATCTTGTGCAGCCAATGGGCAACCTGGACACAGGGCTCTTTTTTGATTTGAGGGGGGCAAGGAAAGAGTTTGCTCAGAATGCGAAGGAGAAGAGTGTTCTGAATCTTTTCTCTTACACCGGAGCCTTCAGCCTGGCTGCTGCCCTGGAAGGCGCGAGTCAGGTAGTTTCGGTAGATACATCACCGGAATGTCATAAATGGGCCAGGGAGAACTTTGCACTCAACAACGTTGATCACGAAGCAGAAAAATTTCGTTTTGTAAAGGACAACGTATTTAACTATATTGAAAAACTTGTGAAGCGTTCTGAATCTTATGAACGCATTATTCTTGACCCGCCCGTACGTTCAATAGCCGGTACAGGACGTTTCTTTCTCAAAAGCGATCTTTATAAACTTGTGGCTTCATGTCTGAAAATTTTATCTCCGAAGGGGCGTCTTCTCGTTACCGACAACACTATGCAGGGTACTGCAGCGAAGCTTACTCATAAGATTAGTAAAGGTTCTGATACAGCAGGTATCCCTTGCTCAATTATCAAAACATATGAGCCCGAGCCGGATTTCCCTGTGCATCCTTTCTGGCCAAAAGGTCAGGGTGTGATTGCTATGGAGGTTGAGAGAACCTGATACAGGAAGCGATGGCTGCCTGTTCAAGCGACTAAGTTTAGTAACGCTACTCTTGCAATGGCAGGTTGCTCTTTTTGTTGATTTGCAGCAGGATCTTCTTCTTGTCCCTTATCTGAATTGAACTCTTCACTGGAGCTCATTCCGGCAGCAGCACCCATATAAAGCTGTAATGCTCTGTCGCTGAACTCTACTGAGTCAACATATCTGTTCTGTGTAGACGGTGGTGTGACCTTTTTAATATTATTATCTTCTACATGTCTGTCAACGGCAATAGTTGCAAATGATTCTTTAACTGCGAGTGCTAGTTGGCCCATATTTGATAAACGCATAATTTTGGCTCCCTATAACTAATGCCTGAATGATTTGTAATTCTTTACAACTTATGTATGGAGTAGAT
>Ga0257116_1002235_pt1 | contig 10811 bp, 9 predicted proteins | sample SI112_120mmetaG_FD_190150 | JGI IMG/M metagenome (GOLD analysis project Ga0257116, IMG submission 190150) | Marine microbial communities from Saanich Inlet, British Columbia, Canada - SI112_120m | ecosystem: Environmental > Aquatic > Marine > Inlet | place: Canada: British Columbia | collected...
ATAGAGTTGGCCTGGTGGTTGATATGAGTCATTCTGCCGAGCGCTCAACTCTTGAAGCCATTGAAATATCTGAACGCCCAATTGCAATAACTCATGCCAATCCAACTTTTTGGCATCCTGCACTAAGGAATAAGTCTAATAAAGTTCTTGAGGCTCTTGGAGAAAGTGGAAGTATGCTCGGATTTTCAGTATATCCACATCACCTAAAGGATGGGTCAAACTGCACATTGGAAAGTTTCTGCACAATGATTGCTGATACAGCAGAAATCATGGGAGTTAATAATATTGGGATTGGGACTGACTTGTGTCAAAACCAGCCTGACAGTGTTGTAGAATGGATGAGAAATGGTACGTGGACAAATGAACGTGACTATGGTGAAGGTTCAGCTAGCTTTGCTGGCTTTCCCGATCAACCTGAATGGTTTCGGGGTAACCGCGACTTTGTAAATATTGCTACAGGACTAATGAGTGTAGGGTTCTCTAATGATGATGTAGATTTAGTAATGGGTAATAATTGGCTAAGCTTTTTTGAATCATCTTTTGAATCTTTAAAATAATATTGATGACTGCTGACACAGCATTACTTGATATCGATTCTGATTTTATGCGACCACCTGAACAGGTAATGCGTCTAGATAGAATGGGCTCTTCATTCCCAACTCGTTTAAGTTTTATGCGAACGCTCATTAGGCGTATGTCTAAGGAGAATTGGAAATTTGAGAGAATTAGTCGTGAGGTTGATAAGGATGGTTATGGTGTTAGCGTTTATTCAGCTATTACTCCACTAAGGACTTACTCATTGATTGCTTTTACTCAAGAGATACCAGCTGAAATGAGAACAGATAGGGTTATAGCAGAAGTATGGGATGCAACATTTAGTCTATTTGATGGTATACCTGCTCAAGATGATATTGATTATTTAGCAAACAACACTCCAAAGCAGGAAGGCGGACGATATAGGCCAAGTGAGCTTGTATTGGCAAGGGCAAATAAAAGCCTAAGAGTCTTTGAAAATGTCATTGCCTCCTTGGCAAAGGGAATTCAGCCAGATCTCGATTTATTATATTCTGTAGGTTATTTAATGCGAACTACTGCTGTTTATGGTAGTGGTAAGTTTGGTTGCGCCGACAGAGCTAAGATTGCTGATCGGGAAGAGTGTAAGCCTCCATTTCAAATAGAGTTATTAGCAGTTTATTTGATTCGATGGTTCACGATAGATTCAGTTGAAGAGCTTGCTAAAGAAAGAGGCGGTGACAAAGCGGTAAGGCTGAATGAAAACACTCGTCAATTTGTTGGTGTTGGGAACTCAACAGGACTAGGTATGGCCCCATTCTTACTTAAGCATCCAACATTAATTCATAATTGGGTTGTTGCTAAAGAGACTGCTTTGGCAAGAGTAAGATCAATTGAAACTCCACTTCAAGGCACTCTAGAAGTTTTTTTAAAGTCACTACTTCAGGTCAGCCAGCATATTGATGAATGGAATGTTGAAGACGCTATTCAGGCAGATAGAATTTCATGCTTAACTGATGAAATTCAGGCACTTAGGATTTGGTGTGAAGATGAATCAAATATATTCAGGCCCTATCCATGGAATGGTATTTATCACTATGTTGAGGACAATTTTTCTTTGGAATGTCAAGAGATGATTGTCTCTCTAGTTATAGAACCTCATGGCTTGATAGTAGATGATCTTGCAGAGACAATGTCAACTACTTCAATACCAAAATTTAAGGCTGACATGTCGTTATCTCAATTAAAAGTGGTTGTTGAAGATTGCTATCAGTGGGCGACAACTATTGACTTTTCTTTAGAAGAATCACAGCATCATTTTTGGTACTATTCTGAAGATAAATTAGAGCCTCGATTTGGCTCAAAGGGTGTCGATGATGGGGTTGAGCAAGAAATGCCTTTAGCTATTGGGCGTGATGTGCACGATCTAAATGAGAGGTTATCAGAGACTCATGATGAAGTACCTATCAGTGAATTTGTTATGATGCATCCTCAGTTTAGACATATTATTCGTCGAATTCAAAATACTTTTGTAAGGCCTTATTCGGAAGTACAAGATAACTTGTTAAGTGAATCAATGAGGCCACTAGATCTTTTGCGTTTTAAGTTGGCATTCTTTGGTGCATCAAAGTATGATCCCAAGTCAGACCTATGGACTCGGATATCTATGTATCAAGGCGCACCAATGCCTGATCAACTTTCAAAGCCAAATCATGACTGTTGGTCATTTCCAATTGCAGGCCGCTCGCAGTCATATCCATGCATAAACTGTACATGCCAAAAAGCGATTTAACAATTTCATTAAATGAAGTCCTTTTTTATTTTACTCGAGCAGCATTCGGTGTAGAGGTACCTATTGGCCTCTCAGAGGACTTTGCACGAAGCAATATTTGGATTTCAGAAAATGGTTTTGATCCTTCATTATGTAGTTTGCAAGCGCTTGATAATCTAGACAGTGAAGCAAGTAGCTTGGCAATTAAATTTGAAAAGGTGAAAGAAGGAGGTCATTTATTTTGTCCAAAAGGTAAATTATTGTCTTCTCTAGAGGCTTCTGCAAGTTGTGTAGACTGGGTCGAAGTCAATAGTGCGAATGGTGAATTAAAAATTAGCAATGTTGATTCTCCATTGTTAGTTGTTTCTGCTCTGGGTGCAAACCAATGCAGTGGGTTAAAAGTATTTTGGGTTGACCAAGACGAAAATCAATTCCAAGTTAACTTAATTGATAATGAGGTATGGGAAATTTTAAGTTCATCAACCAATCCTATAGAACTAAGTAGCAATGCAGATATGTTAATTTCATTTTTTGGATTAGGAGATGAATCCTATAAAGATAAAACTGTTAAAACATTTAACTTAGCTGAAGAGAAATTGAACATACTTCATAAAGGCGTTAAAGTAAGGGAGAATTGGCAGGGAATTTATGATTATTTTTCGCGTTGTTTGGTGAAGTCAAGTGCTGAATCTAGGGCTTCAGGAGCAGGCGCGGGAATGGTTGATACAGATTAGTTTAACACTCAATAAAGCTTACAGCTAAACCACCAAGGGATGTCTCTTTGTATTTGTGTGACATGTCTAGACCCGTCCTCTTCATTGCAGCGATGCATTGGTCTAGAGAGATTAGGTGCTCCCCAGTTTCTCTAAGTGAGAGTGAGCTTGCAGTGTAAGCCTTGACAGCCCCGAAGCCGTTTCTCTCAATGCAAGGCACTTGTACGAGACCCTTTACAGGATCGCAAGTCATTCCTATATGGTGTTCTAAAGCCATTTCTGCGGCATTTTCGATTTGGGCGCTTGTGCCTCCTCTTATGGCGCAAAGACCTGCAGCAGCCATAGAAGATGCTGAACCAACCTCGCCCTGACAGCCAACTTCAGCTCCTGATATCGAGCTATTAAGTTTAATCAGCCCACCTATTGCGGATGCTGATAAAAGGAATTGACGGATTTGTTCTGGAGTCGCTGACTTATGTTTATAGTAATAGTATAGGGTTGCTGGCACTACCCCTGATGCACCATTAGTTGGAGCAGTTACTACCATATGTCCCGCAGCATTTTCTTCATTAACTGCCATTGCATAAGCACAAAGCCAATCATTAGTACTTGTATTTTCTAGGTCATTTTCTAGGTTTTCATGTAACTTCTTTGCCCGCCTTTTTGTATTTAATCCACCAGGCAGGATGCCTTCTGTAGTGAGACCATTTTCAACACAGCTTTTCATTGCATTCCATATCTCATCTAGTTTATTGATAAGTATTTCTTCAGGAATATTTTCTAGCTCATTTGCAAGCTTCATTTCCCAGATTGTTTTATTATTCTTTTTAGACATTTCTAGCATTTGATTGGAGTTATCAAAAGGATAGGGATAAGCTGAGCTTGATTCTGCAGCAATTGGACCTTCAATATTATCTATTTCTGCAAGAGTTGATATAAAGCCACCACCGATAGAGAAATAGGTATTAGAAATGAGCTTCTTATCTGATTTATCTAGAAGTTCAAAAACCAAACCGTTAGGATTTTGTTTCATTGAATTTCTGGTGTCAAAAATGATATCGTCTTCAGAAAAGAACGCTACCTTTTGAGTGTTATTGATATCTATACTTTTTGAGTTCCAGGTAAGCTCAATCACCTCACCTATATTTTCTTTGATGAGAGTATGTGGCAGGTATCCATGAAGACCAAGTGTTACTGCTCTATCGGTTGCATGGCCTACACCAGTGTATGCTAGAGAATCCTTTAAAGTGCATCTAATATGATAGGTATCAATCTTAGGATTTGAATCGACAAATGTTCTAACATGCGTCATAAAATCATTAGCTGCAACCATGGGTCCCATTGTATGAGAGCTTGATGGACCAACTCCAACCTTAAATAAGTCTAAAACGCTGACAAACATAAAAAATTAAGTTTTATAAAGATTGTCATTCCACATTTCGGATCTTGCCTAGCTATTAAAAAAATCAACATATGATACATTGTTTTACAGTCTCTTTATTGAAAGTAAAGCCGGTTCCAGGTCTTTCTGGAATATCAATATGACCATTGATAACTTCAATTTGTTCATTAAACAGACTAGAAAACCACGGAATATGTTCAACGGAAATACAATTTTCTACTGAGCCTGCAACGCAAAGACTTTGTTCTGTAAAGATGTGTGTTGAAATTGGAACTTCGTATTCTTTTGCAATATTAGCAACCTCTCTCATTAAGGAGATGCCACCAATTCTTTGAAGATCTGGCATGACAATATCACAAGCTTTAGCTTCAAGCATCTCGATAACGCCATACTTGGAATACTCATTTTCACAAGAAGCAATCGGGATGTTAAGTTGACCTCTTACATTGGCATGACCTATACGGTCAGAAGATTCAACTGGCTCCTCAAGCCAGAATAAGTCATATTCTTCTAGTTCTCTTCCGAGGCGAATGGCTTCGACAGTTTTGAGTCCTTGATTTACATCTGCCATCAATTCAATTTCAGGACCAATCGCTTTTCTAAGTTGTTTTACACGTTCAACATCGCTTAACAAATTACCACTTCCAATTCGAATTTTCATTGCTAAAAAACCCTGCTCAATAAAGCATCTAGCTTCATTTAGAATCGAATCGATAGATTGAGAAAGCCATAATCCACCACTCGCATAGGTTTTTATCTTTGACCGATGACTACCAAAAAGGCGATGCAAAGGTAAATTAGACGCCTTGCCATTGATATCCCATAATGCTGTATCAATTGTTGATAGTGCAGAGATAGCATAGTTACTTTTTCCACTCTGATCAATAACACTCCAAATATCTTGCAGAATTTCGTCAATAAATTGAGGGTCTTTGCCAATTAAAATTGATGATAAGCCTACTAAAGTTTCCTTGAAGACTTTTATTTCATGAGAGTTCAAACTAAATAAATAGCTCTGTCCTTCTATCTCTTCATCAGTTGTAATAGTTAGCAGTACACAGCCAACTGATGACATTGTATGGATTGCTGTAGTTAGTGTACTTTCAAAAGGTAAGTTGACAATTTGAGTTTTAATATTATTAATTTTCAAATGTAGAATTCAATAAATGATGAGGATAAAATAGGATTATAATCTACGATTTAGCTCATATGTAGAGTGCTATGGGGAATAAAGAATTATCTTTAAGTGAGCAGCAAGAGAATGTAAAAATTGATTTAGCTGCTATGTTTCGACTAACCGCGATGTTTGGCTGGGATGACACTGTTTGGAATCATATTACTGCGAGAGTGCCTGGTTCGGAGCATCATTTTTATATGCACCGTTTTGGTTTATCGTATGAAGAAGTGTGTGCATCAAATTTAATCAAGGTTGATGAAGAAGGAAATGTTCTCGAAGGCCCAAAGGATGTTAATACTGCTGGATTTATTATTCATAGCGCAATTCACTTAAATCATCCTAATAATAAATTTGTTTTTCATGCACACCCCCCTAGTGCAATTGCTGCAACTGCATTTAAAGAGATTCCTTTTCTCGTTCAGGACTCATCAATGCTTTTCGGTAAGGTTGGTTATCATGATTGGGAGGGGTTATCCGTTGACCCTGATGAAAGATTAAGGATAGCTCATAATTTAGGCAATAATTCATGTTTGGTAATGAAAAATCATGGATTTTTGACTGTTGGAGAGACGGCAGGTCAATGTTTTATGAATATGTATTATTTAATACGAATGTGCGAAGTTGCACTCTCAGCAACAGCATCAAATATTGAGCTAGATTCTGGGTTAGAGCAATTATGGCCAATCGCATCAGAGCAATATCAGGCTTTTAAGCCCGGTTTGTATGAGTGGCCAGCATTATTGCGTCGTTGCGATAGATTAGATTCCTCATATAAAAAGTAAAGATAATGACAACAAATGTTTCTCCGTCGGCTTTTAGTTCTTTTGAAATTCGATTAGAAGAGTTTGTCAATCTAGAAGAATTCCCTATTCATGATTTGACGAGTCCAAGAAGAGAGATGCTTGTTAATGATTGCCGTAAAGATCTAGAAAAATGGGGTTGCGCACATATTCACAATTTCATTACCAATTCAGCAATAATTAAAATGAAAGAGGAAGCCTTTAGGCTTATTGAGAGTTCTCGAAGAGCGCATAAGTTTGTGAATCCATATCTTACTGAGGACGATCCTTCATTACCAAAAGATCATCCAAAGCGTTTTTTTGAAGAAAGAACTTCATCATTCATAAATTCTGACTTACTAGATAGAGACTCTATGCTTCGTAAGATCTATGACTCGGATGTCATGGTTCACTTTATATCTGACTGTCTAAACGTCGGTCCAATCTATCGCTGGGCTGAACCTCTGGGTAGAAATCCATATAGTATTATGCACGATGGTGACTATTTCCCATGGCATTTTGATGGTAATGACTTCACAGTAAGTATATTAGTGAATGAATCAAATAATGGCGGGAATTTTGAATATGTTCCAGATATTCGAACTCCTAAAAATGAAAATTTTGAGGATGTTAAGCAAGTTCTTCATGGTCAAAGAAAAAGAGTTAAGGTGCTGAGTTTAAAAACAGGAGATATACAAATATTTAAAGGTCGTTATTCCATTCATAGGGTTACAGTTGCTAGAGGAAGCGAGCCAAGGATTATTGCTCTTCCAACTTATGTCACTAATCCATATTTGGTTAATAGGCCTCACCATGCGGAAGCTTTTTATGGCCGTTCAATGCCGATTCATCATGAGCGCAATCTTGAACGAATAGATAAATTAACTGATTGAGGTTAGATCATGAATATAGGTTTTATTGGTTTAGGAAATATGGGTGCTGGAATGGCCAATAATTTATTGAATCATTGCAATAATTCAAATGATAAATTATTTGTTCTGGATCTAAATGAAACAGTCTTATCTGACTTTGAAGCTCGAGGTGCTCTCAATGGAGAGAGTGCATCAAAGATGTGTCCTCAGTGCGATGTACTTTTTACTTCACTCCCAAGCTCTAAAGAAGTTAATCTTTTAGCGTTTGGAGCTGAAGGAATACTAAATAATTTGAAAGAGGGTGCAGCTTGGTTTGAAACTTCTACAAACGAATTGTCAGAGTGGGAGAAAGTTAGAGAAAGCGCCCCAAGTCACCTAACGTTAGTTGATGCTCCAGTGAGTGGAGGCTCTGAGGGTGCCACAGCAGGAACCTTAACTATGTTTCTTGGTATTGACAAAGAAGTTTTAAAAAAGTTTGAGACATTGTTAAAAGTTTTTTCTAGTAATTTGCTTTGTATGGGTCCTTCAGGATCAGGATACGTTACAAAACTAGTTCAGCTTCATCTCAACTATCTTGTTGCACAGGGTATTGGAGAAACTTTAATGATGGGAGCTAAGGCAAACTTAGACTTAAATACTTTGCATTCAGTACTAATGAATAGCTGTTCACAAAGCTATGTAGTTGAAAACTACATACCCAAAGTTCTTGACGGAAGTTATGACAAATCCTTTACTCTTGGTCTCGCTGAAAAAGATGTTAAGCTGATTGTGGAGCTTGGCCATCATTTCGGCATAACAATGCCACTTGGTGAAAAAGTTTTTCAAACTTATCAAGAAGCAAAAAACCTTTATGGTGAAGATTCACCTCATTTAAGTGTTGTCCGTTTAATTGAAGAAGCACACAAGCAAAAGTTGAGAAACACATAACAAGCAAAGGAAGTTAATTTGATTGAAGATGCAATAATTGAAAGTAATATTTCACCATCTAAATTGAAACAAATGTTTGATTATAGGTTGTCTCGATTACGTCAATCTATGGCAAAAAAAAATATCAGTCTAGTGATTTTGCAAAATCCTGTAAGTCTGAGATACGCAATTGATTTTGACGAGTATCAGCTTTTTCAATCACACATTCCAACATGTTATTTATTTGTACCTATAGAGGGCCCAATAGTAATGCATGGATCAGTTAGAAGAGATTTTCCAAATGTTGACGAATACAAAAGGCCCTGTTTTATCTCTCCATTTGATGGGGGCGTTGAACTCAAAGACAAAGCTGAATTATTTTGTAAAGAACTCAAGCAATTTACTGGCGAATACTGTCAAAACAATCAAATTGGAATAGAAAGAATGTCGCCAGAAGTCTTTAATACATTAAGAGACGCCAACTTTCAACTTACAGATGCAGAATGTATACTTGAACAGGCTAAAAAAATTAAGTGTGTAACTGAAATCGAGTGCATTAAGAATTCAATTCTTGTAGCCGAACATGGCATAAAGTTAATGCATGAAAATTCAGTTGAAGGAATATCTGAGAGGCAATTATGGTCAATCCTACATAAGGTTAATATTGCAAACAATGGATCTTGGATTGACGGTCATATGCTCTCGTCTGGTCCAAGGACTAACCCCTGGCTCCAAGAGGCAAAAAATCGAATAATAATGAAGGGTGATATGATTGCTTTTGATACAGACTTAATAGGCCCAAGTGGCTACATGGCAGATATTTCTAGATCATGGATTTGTGAGGGAGGCAAGGGTAATACAGAACAAAGAATTGCTTATCAACATGCTTATGACGAAGTTAACTTTAATATTGAGTTGATTAAATCAGGCATGTCTTTTTTAGAATTATCAAAAAAAGCATTTGAGAGAAATAAAGCCTTTAAAGCAAATCACTACCCTTGTGTTTTTCATGGCGCTGGTTTAACAGACGAGTATCCTAAAATTTATTACCAAGAGGACTGGCAAAGGGATGGTTATGATGGTTTGATCGAGCCCAATATGGTTTTATGTGTAGAAAGCTATTCTGGCAAAATTGATGGCGAAGTTGGGGTAAAGCTTGAAGAGATGGTTCTTGTAAATGAGAATGGTGTAGAGCGTCTAAGTCATTATCCATTTGAGGAAAGCTTGCTTAACTAATTAATTATAATTACCAAATAACTTTTTAATTACAAATACAATGTCAATATTGTTATCATCAACTGACTTTTGGGAGGATATGGAGGTCTGGTCAAAGGGTCTTCAATTGGCTATGCCAGATATGGATGTAAGGGTCTATCCTGATGATGGTGACGTGAATGATGTTGAGTTTGCAGTGGTTTGGAAACATCCGCGTGGCATTTTAAAAAGATATCCTAATTTAAAGGCTATTCTTTCTTTAGGTGCAGGGGTTGACCATATTATGAGTGACCCTGATTTGCCTAAAGAATTACCTATAGTTCGTCTGGTTGATAAAAAATTAACCCATGAAATGTGTCTCCATTCACTCCACTGGGTGTTGCACTTTCATAGTGATCAATACCTTTATAGAATGCAACAATCCAATCGTCAGTGGATACAACAAAGTTCTATCCAGACCGAGGATCGAACAATTGGCATTATGGGTTTAGGGAATATTGGCAGAAGCATTGGTGAATTATTAGTCACTCAGTGCTTTAATGTAATAGGCTGGGGTGCCAATAAAAAGCCACCACTCAAGGACATTAAATATTACTATGGTAAAGAGCAGCTTGGCGATTTCCTAAGTAAGACAGACATATTAATCAACGTCCTTCCATTGACTGAAAACACTACTAATATTCTTACACAAAAGGAGCTTGAGTTTCTCCCTAAAGGCTCATTTATTATTAATATTGGAAGAGGTGGAATTATTAACGAGCAAGATTTATTATTTTTATTAAATAGTGGTCATATTGCTGCAGTCGCTTTGGATGTTTTTGCAGAAGAGCCGTTGCCAGAAGATAATTCATTTTGGAGTCACCCTTCTGTCTACATTACGCCTCATATTGCGGGACAAAGTAACCCAAATTCTGCATCAAAAACTATTGCTGAAAATATTCATCGTATTCAGAAAGGAGAATTGCCATATCCTATATATAACAAGACCGATGGTTATTAATCTCTTTCCCTTATGATTTCTTACTCTGGAGTTTTATAAATGAACGACACTAAAAACTTTGAACTCTTGAGTAAAAGCACCGAACTTGACCAGGGACCGGGGCAATACAGAATTGGTCTAGTCGCTCTATCTAACGATTATGTTACCGAACGCGATTTTATGAATATGCGCCCCAGTGATGATGTCGTTGTTTTTACAAGTAGGATACGTAATACACCGGAATGCACAGCTGAATCTCTTCGTCAGATGGAGCCGCTCATTACTGAAGCGACCTCTCTTATTGTCCCTGAGGGGCGTTTAGACGTAGTGGCATATAGTTGTACTTCTGGAACGGCCGTAATGGGTTTTGATAAAATATGCTCTCTCATACAAGCCGCCCGCCCTGGTATTGCGGTTGTGACACCGATTACATCATCTTTGGCAGCTCTTGATCTTTTCGGAGCAGAGCGAATTGCAGTGTTAA
>Ga0257116_1002267_pt1 | contig 10721 bp, 8 predicted proteins | sample SI112_120mmetaG_FD_190150 | JGI IMG/M metagenome (GOLD analysis project Ga0257116, IMG submission 190150) | Marine microbial communities from Saanich Inlet, British Columbia, Canada - SI112_120m | ecosystem: Environmental > Aquatic > Marine > Inlet | place: Canada: British Columbia | collected...
CGTGATGTATGGCGCACTTGTGTCGACCAGATCCCAATTATTTATATACGAAATATTTTGAATATAAAAATCAAAGATTTCATCACGGTTATCTTTTTTATATTGATTGACCAGGATGATAAGTGCACAGAGGCGAACCTCGTGAATCGGACTTTGAATTAATTTAGTCGTTTCGCTTAACGATATGATCGAGCTAAATTTTTTTGATATTTTGCGTATATCAGGGACCGTTACCCCGATAAAAATATCACCATAACCGTAGCTTCCTTTTTCCGTTTTAAAGAACCACTCGTTAGTCTTTTTTCGCTCTTCGGTCGCTAAGATTTTTAGCTCATTAATAATTTTATTTGCCAGCATAAGCTATACTATATCTTTTAATATTTTGCAAACAATAATACATGGAAACAGCTTATCTTGCAGGCGGTTGCTTTTGGTGTGTAGAGGCTATATTTCAGCGCGTCTATGGCGTCAAAGAAGTAGAGAGTGGTTACTGTAATGGAACTACACCAAAACCGTCCTATGAATCAATTTGCTCGGGCCAGACAGGGCATGCAGAAGTGTTAAGGATTGAATTCGATGAAGATGAGGTAGCCTTTAGTGAGTTGTTGGAGGTTTTTGTGGAGACCCATGACCCAACGAGTCTTAATCAGCAGGGCGCTGACCGGGGAACCCAGTATCGCTCTGCAATCTTTTATATTAATGATTCACAAAAGCAGATCGCAACCTCTATGATTAATAATGTTAAAGGTGCAGTCACTGAAATCACTGAACTTGACGTTTTCTATCCAGCAGAAAGTTACCACCAAAACTACTATAATGACAACGCAAATCAGCCCTATTGTCAAATGGTGATATTACCTAAAGTGACTAAATACTTTAAATAGAGAGACCCATGGAAGACCAAGAATTGCTCAGATACTCTAAACAAATCATGTTACCTCAGGTTGATATTGAAGGGCAGCAAAAAATTATGGACGCAACAGTCCTTATTATTGGTATGGGGGGTCTCGGCTCACCAACCGCACTCTACTTGGCTGCAGCCGGGGTAGGGCATCTTATAATTGCTGACTTTGATCAAGTTGAATTATCGAATCTTCAGCGACAAATTATTCATCAAACTAAAGATATAGGTGATGACAAGGTGAACTCTGCGAAGAATAAATTGACTGAGCTTAACCCAAACATTAAGATCACGATTGCCAATGAGCTCATTCATACCGACAACCTGCCTGAGTTGATCAAAGGGGTCGACATTGTTTTGGATGGAACCGACAACTTTGACAGTCGATTTGAAATTAATCAGATCTGTGTAGAGCATCAAAAACCACTTGTCTCTGCCGCTGTGGTCAGGTTTGAAGGTCAGGTTTCGGTATTTAAGGGCTATGAAAAAGATCAGCCTTGCTACCAGTGCTTATACAGTGTTGAGGGTGAAGAAAATGAAAGCTGCATTGATAATGGCGTGATGGCACCCGTTGCTGGACTCATTGGAACGATTCAGGCCTTGCAAGCGATTAAAGTAATATTATGCTTGGGGGATCAATTATGCGGCTCTTTGCTTTTGGTTGACGCTCTTGATTTAAGCTTCAGAAAGGTTAAGATTGGCAAAGATTTGAATTGCCCAGTTTGTAACTTAAATTAATCAATAGGTAAAATAGTTATTTTTTTTGGAGTTTGAAAAATGTTAATTTTTATTAGTACTCTTGTTTCGGTTGGTTTCGGATATTTGTTTTTTAGGATGCTAAAGCCGAAATCAGAGATTGGGAGTAAAGCTAACTTCTATGCAAGAACATTCCTCGCCTGGAGTCTTTTTGTTTCTACTTCTTTTTATATCCAGCCTTTTGCAATGAGTCCAAGTATTGATAACCTAATACCTTGGTTTTCAGTTGCAATACCTTTCGGATTGATTGCAACTATAGCAGGCTATCTTTACGGTAAATTTAGATAGTTTCTTTTAGAGTTTAAGCGGGGCGTAGCGCAGTCTGGTAGCGCACTTGACTGGGGGTCAAGTGTGAATACGTTCAGATTATTGCTGTTCTGACCGATACATATTGATTGCTTATAGACTATCCCTTTAGCAACAGTATTTTTAACTTCATAAAGGTACATATCCTCTTTAACTCCTTTTTAGTTAAAGACAGTTAAATTCTATACCTTTTTGTGATTAAGTGTACATAAACTGTACACAAAGTACATAATCATTATTTATTGAAGAAGGGGGTCTAAAAAAGCATTCGCCGTTACCTTATTATATAATTACATGCATACGATAGGCGCAGCTCTTTTTTGAGGTCTGTTTTATGCCTCTAAAACCCTTCTGAGAGCTCCATATTTGTCCATATAGAGCAGCTTATTTTAGTTTGATTGAATGACCTTACAGAGCCTATTGCAGAGCTATTTTAGAGGTATTCTATGAGTGTCTTTTATCTCAGCCAACAAGAGATTCCTAACAAAGCTTTCTCAAGATATTTCCAATTGAAATTCTTATTCATGCTTACTCACCCCTACTCTTTTGTTTACTACAAATAACGAAACTATTTTAAGGGGTACAGCAATCAGCCAGAGGCAATAAAGCGCTAGCCAGAGAATTAAATAAATATACTTATAGTTTTAGAGGGAGCTATAGAAACTTATTAGTTATTTGGTTGGCTGAGCTCTTTTTAATCTTGTATCGCTGAAGAAGCTTATAAACTTTTCATGTGCCTGATAGAGTCAAACCGAAAGGTGGTTGGCTACTATCAATCATTATGAGGGCTTTATAAAGAAAGACAGGCTATTTACAAAACATACCACGTTTATCCTCTAATATATATTAGATATAAAAGGGGGTATCATTTACTTTATTAAGACAACAATATCACCCTAACAACAAGCACTAAGCCTCATTCGTCTTTACTAAGAATAGTTGCTTTCGTTCGGTAACAACCTTATACCCCAACTTTTTAACTTCACGTGCTAAATAAGTGTTTGAATGCTCTGGCTTGTTAAGATGACCTCTTACGCGTTCTCTCTTTCTTTTGGTTAGTCCAAGGTTATCAAACAACTCAGACAACTTTAGTTTTTTAGTATCACAAGTGATTAGTTCTGATATTAACCCTTGATCAGTGCCAACGACATTTCCATCATAAGTACTTACAGGCGCTTTTGTCACAAACTGAGCGTCAAGCACATTGATATTTATATCAATCATCTCATTTCGTATTGATTGTAAGATTGCATCACTAAGAGTTCCATTATTCTTTGGAAGTAGCATTGATACCTTCATTTTTGAGGCTTTGCCGTCAATGATCTTTCGACAACAACCTCGATTAATCATCTGAATTACATCCGCTGCTATGTGTGAGTATTTCAGATCGGTCATCAAAGCTTTACCTTCATCTGAAAAGACTGTTGAAGCACCACTACTGCCTTGATATAGATAATCGTAGTACATATTGTTACGCCTGTAGTACAAGCCATAAATAACCATTTCAGTACAGTTTTTATAGATATTTACACCTGTAAGGTTACCAAAATTATCATGGTATTCTGGAGTTTTCTTAACTAAATCCTTAAAGGTAAAAACAACAAACTCCGCTCCACGTAATTCCGCAGAATCAAGAAGTGAGTTAATATTATCAGCACTTCTGTACCAGTCACCAGCTATTACATCTCTGCCAACACCTCCCTCAACAACATATGCGTTTAAAGTGACATCTTCGTAGGACTTTACTTTAGGAACGCCAACAACTCTTGCATACGGGAAATGATTGTAAGTCTTATCCACTTTGGCAGTGGCATCTAGAACAACCAGAGACTTGAGGGGTAGTTCAAGAGTGGACGCTCTGTATTCAAGCTTGAAGCCTTCTTTATACTTGTACAAGCTGTCGTCAAGAATGTATTTTATGTCACTCAAGTACTTATTTAAAGAACCACCTCTAGTAGTAGTAAAGCCCTGAGAGTATAGTTCAGAATCTTGTTTCAGATGATTGACAGCCTTTTTCAGTTCTAAGACCCTCTGAACTTCATTGGGCGACATGTCGAAGTGGGCACATAACTTATTGAGTAGTAATTGCGATTTGCCAATGTGTTCAACTTTGACAGAATCATTCAGAGTAAATAAGGATGTAAAGTTGTCTCTAAGATAATCAACAAGCAGATGTTCTTTAGGCAAATCATTTTTGTATTCAGATAGCCAGCCAGTAGCTTTATTTAAAGTGTGCTTACTAATCTCGATAGACTCTATCAGTTGAATTGATTCATCAATAACAATAAGCCCTCGATCCTTCCCTTTGTAACTCATCATTTGCCTGTAGGCACTTCTAGAAGATGATCGTAAGTGGTGATGTCTCTTGAAGTATTCATGCTGGATGATTACAATTTGGTGGTCATCAAGCAGATGTTCATTGTTGCGCGCCTTGATATCTGAGTCACTGTTGTAGGCAATAGAGACTTCCCTACAAGTCCACTCATTAATCATAGCCACAGATTCATCGGTTTCTTTTTTAAGAGTGGTAACGATAACCATTCCCGGACTATCTGGATCACTTAAAGATTGCTTAGCGAGTGCAGCAGCATACCAACGGTAGCACAACGTCTTACCACTGCCTGTTACTGCAGGAATCACTGAATACTCTCGCTCAGACCCATTAACGTTGCGCGCTATGCAATCATTAAAGGTTTGAAAGATAATTGTCCAAAGCTCAACGAGTGCTGGTGAAGAGGTGTTGCCAAAGTCCTCCCATTGTTTGGAGAAGCTGAGTGCTAATTGGTGAGGTATAGGTAGTTTGTTTGTAGCCATGTTGTTTGACTATTTTAAACTTGAAGTTCTGAAAGTTCTGTCAGATAATTAATTCATTAGGTATATAGTATATAGTCGAATAGTTATCATTCTCATTTATAGGTGTCCAGCCAAGATACAGCCTAATAAGACCAATTTGTTTAAAGTGCTCCTTACTGTAGATATTTTATAATCGGGTGAAAATGATTATGAACCTTCAGAGGAGTTTTTGGAAGAACATGACCTTTGGGGTATGTAGTATATGCCCCTTATTTATTTACTATTTTTATATATTAAATACAACATATCAGCTAATTTCACTATCCTTTCAGGAGGGACTAGACGACGAAAACGTCTAATTTTTTTTGGATCTTTTTGATTAATAAAATCACTTATAACTTCACAATAATTAATCCAATTATCGTTTTGTATATTTGTCATGTCAAAAAACTTCAAGCCATCTTGAGAAAGCGCATTTGTATTTTGAGCAAGAACTAAAATATTTTCACTATCAATACCATCTTCTTTTATTTTAATAAGTATTGCATCACTATCAAGCTGAGCCATATTGTAAATATAATTATAAAAATATATAAAAATATCCTTCTCATTTTTGAGATCCTTCAATCTTTGATTACGATCATTGGATCTGCCAATTCTTTCTTTTTGAAGTTTTTTGATTGTTTTAAAAATATATTTATTATTATTAGAATTCAATAAGGCAAGTAACTTATCTTTTTCCTCCCCGACAAACTTATATTTATCATTATCAAAAAATGGCATGCATTCACGAAAGTTAGTAAAATTTCTAAGATTTGGAAGCTCATTATCAATTTGATCTTTCGATGAGAATATGTTCCTAATTCTGTAGCATCTGCCCTGAAATTCCCTCGGAATCCAACTTTTTCTGGTGATATTTGTACTTCCTTCACTTTTGCCATAAATTTCTCGATATAGGGCATGTGGGGCGACATTATTTTCTTCTATATAGATTTTCAATATAGATCCTAGGTCCCACATTATCTTTAGTGCTTCCGATCCGGAAATTGACTTGCTTTCTTTTTTGTAACGATTATATAGAGGAGTAATATCTTGAATAACGTTATGTATATCCACTCTATTTCTCCGCAAAATCTTTCAAATTTCTACCTACTAATACACTGCACAAATTTTCTAATTTAAGAATATAGTCAGATAGACTTATATACATTTTTATATTATATTCTGCTTGACCTTTTCTCATTTGTTGCCTATCTTTATAATGAACCATAGTTTCTATAGATACATAGGTACTCAGCCTTTGAGTGATTTTTGGTTCTTTTGATGATGTTTTTTTAATCCTAGATTCAAAATCTGGATGATTTCTGAAAATACGAATAGTTCCTCCAACTAACTGTGAACGCATAGGTTTGTTTGTTTCTGCGTCAATAATCGGATCACCTTCAACAAATTGCATGTTAAAACCGGGCTTTTTTTTCTCTCTACCTTTCAAACCAGTATCTTCATACTCATTATCTGGTTGTTTATTTGAAGCTAAGTCTCCCTCATCTTCATAATCAGAAACATCTTTTCCTGCTTCTTCTGTTGAACCAAAACCATAAGGATCATCTACTGGTTCACTCGGGTTTTCTGTTGGTACTCCGCTGGGTGGACCATTTCTATGATGTTCAGAACCTAATCCTTCTTCAATTTCTTCTCCATTAGCACCCGGTAGTACGTTAATTTCATTTCCAGACAATATTTCTGTTCTAAAGAGCATTTTGTCTTCTCGTGCTATTTTTGATAACATTCGATTTATGTGATCTTCAAAACTTTTATAATGTTGTGTCTCAGAATCTTTATTTACATTACGAATTTCATCTAGAATAAGAGGTTCTAGCTCTTTAAGTGTATTAAACAAAGCTTTGACTTTATCACTACTCTGAAATTCAGTCCTTGCAATGGTTGGTTCCAAAAAATCACCTAAATCTACAAATCCAGTTATATTTGGGTGACCCCAAATATCACTTTTATGTTTTGAATTGAATTGTTTTATGTCTTTTATTTTAGATATTCTGCGACCTTTTAAAACGAATATTGGCGCTTTGTTTATATATTTATCTTTAGTAATCAATAAATATATAAAAATTGGTTTTGGTAATTTGTATGTTATAGTTTGTTTTTTAACTCTCCCTTTGACAAAACTTACTTTATGTAAAGTTTCCTCATATTCCTCCCCGACATATTGGCTATAGTCAAAAGATTTGCAAAGGTATTCTTTACCATCATTTTTATTAACAAGCAATATTTTTAAATTCTTCCTACTAAGTAATCGTTCAAAATGCAGCTCAACTTCATCTTTAATTTTTTCAAAATCTGTGTTTTTCCTAATTTTTTTATCGTCAAAAGCAGATAAAATAACTTTTGTTCCAGAATCATACTTAAAGTCACAAGGCTGTAGATCAGGAAACTGGACATCTTCTATATTGTCTGTTTCAAACTGGTTTCTATTTATTGGAATTGCCTTTGCATTAGATTCACCTTTATATTTTGAAATTATCTCCATTGTTTGACATTCAGACATGAAAGCATAAATTCCAAACCCAAACTGACCATTTGTAAATTTACCGTGTTTCTTTTTCGAGTTACCAATACTTTGAACAACATCTTCCAAATTTTGTATACCGCAACAATTGTCCTCTATCCAAATACGATCACCCGATAATACAAAAGAGATGAGAATTTCTTTTTTATATTCATTAGTGTTTGCATCAAAATATTCCTCAGCACTATCGATAGAATTGTCAATAAACTCCATATACATACGGTGTGAGTCATTATAAAGACCGGCAATATTTTGAATTAATCTTGGCGAAATTTTTAATTGAATAGGCATGTTATTTCCTCATGTTAAAGAGTAAATTTTTGTTTTTTAGATGAGAATCTTGACTTACAGTTTTTCAATTCCTGATCAATAGCACGAAAAATCCTATTGACTTCATCCTCAGAATATTTATAAGTACTTTTGTTTGAACAATTTCCGAGTATACGAATTCTATTCAAAATATCATTAGTTCTCTTCGTTGCAATACGCTTAAATCGATCTTCTCTATCTCCCATGTTCGGGTCGTGTTCTATAACCATACGCCTTCTCCTTAAATAAACCTGTTAATGATATATTCACCACTCATGTACATCTCCTTTATAGTTAACATTTGTTTTACATCTAGCAGTATTCTAAGTAATACTACTAATAGTGTAGTAGAAAAAATGGAAGTAAAAACTACTACACTCTTAGTAGTACTAAGTATTTAACATTGAATCAATTTTAAATATTTTTTTATAAATAATAGGTGGACTCATGATGTTATTTTGTATGATATCGTTATCTATTGTTGATCTATTGTTGATCTATTGTTGATCTATTTATATAAATAATTAGTATTATTATACATTAATCTATTTAAATATGTTAATTTTTTCTAATATAATTACATATTTGATGATATATTACATAAATATTTATATTTATATACTACTATTTATACTTTCTGCTAAATAAAATATTTATCAATCTTCATCAAATATTTATATTTCTTTTTTACCCATATTACTAGTATGGTTCATTATTCACCTAATATTCATTAACAAAACATCAAAGTTTTATCGTTCTCTTGCTAAATTTATTGAGAATTAGCTAACCCCACAAAAATAAGACCTCATGAAACCAAGTCAATCTAGATTTAGCACTCTAACACTTACTTCTCTACTCTTACTTTCTATTTCAAACTTTTCTTTTGCCTCCGGAACTACCAATCCAGTTCATGTAAATGACGCAGAATCAGGATCCATGATCTTTAAGTTTTCTGGTATGCCATCAATCATGCAAATAGCACTTGATACAAAAGTTCACATGGATATAACTGGAAATATCAATCGTGTTACAGTTGAACAGTCTTTTATTAACCCCTCTAATGATTGGGCAGAGGGTGTTTATGTATTTCCATTACCTGAAGACTCCGCAGTCGATCAATTAAGAATGTACGTTAATGATCGTATTATTGAAGGTCAAATACATGAAAAAAAGGCAGCTAAAAAAATATATGAAAAAGCTAAACAAGAAGGTAAGAGTGCTTCTTTAGTAGAGCAACAAAGACCTAATATCTTTACCACTAGTGTTGCCAATATAGCACCGGGCGGAACAATAACCATAGCCATTGAATATCAACAAGCAGTCCTTATCGACAATAATACTTATTCAATTAGGTTTCCAATGGTTGTCGGTGATCGATATATCCCGGGAATTTCGATTAAAACTCCTGCTGACTCTCTTGGTGTTGCACCTAATACTCATGAAGTCGAAGACGCTTCAAAAATCACCCCGCCGAGTGAAGGCATTATTAGTTATTTAACAGGTATGGATTATAAGACTTATCTTCCAGTGAGCATTGATATAAATTTAATGGCTGGCTTTGATGTAGCGTCTTTAGATTCAAGCTATCACAAAATTCATACGACTCAAATCAATCAAATAACCAAGCATATTTCTTTAGATGAGTCTTATCAAGCTGACCGTGATTTTGAACTTACTTGGTCTGCAAGTCAAACAGATGAGCCTGAACTTGCACTCTTTACTCAACAAAAAGATGACGATGTCTACTTACTGTTAATGGCAACACCGCCTAAAGATGATGTTTTTAAAGTTAGTAGTAGACCTCGCGAGTTAATCTTCATTATTGACTCTTCTGGATCGATGAGTGGCACTTCAATGAGTTATGCTAAAAGTGCGCTTAATAAGGCTTTAGATAGACTCGAACCTACCGATCGATTTAATATCATTGATTTTGATGATAGTTTCGACCCCTTGTTTGATAGTGCAATGCCTGCTATTAATATGAACAAGTCACACGCTAAACGCTTTTTAAATAAAGTTAGTGCAGATGGGGGCACAGAGATGTTAAGCCCAATCTCTTATGCACTTAGATCGAGAGACTCTAATTCTAAGAATTATCTCCGTCAAATTGTCTTTATAACGGATGGTCAATCTGGCAATGAAATTTCAATATTTAACAGCGTAGAAACAAACATTAAAGATGATCGTTTTTTTACAATAGGTATTGGTTCAGCTCCAAATTCCTATTTATTAACAAAGCTTGCAGACTTTGGCAGAGGAACCTTTACTTATATAGGTAGTTCAAGAGAGATTAACCAAAAAATGAACGATTTGTTTGTAAAGCTTGAATCACCCGCACTCACCGACATAAAAGTTAGTTTTCCACCTGAAATCAACGCTGAGCTTGCCTTAGACGTGATTTATGACCTCTATGCTGGTGAGACTATTACAGCAATATATAAAATGAATGCGCTGCCGAATTCTCTTGCAATCACTGGAAAAACAATTGACGGTGACTTTAGTAAAAATATTACCATTAATTCATCAAAAAATACCAAAGGGCTTGATATTCTCTGGGCTCGACGAAAGATTGATCGTTTAACTGATATACACAACAATGCCTATACCTCGAGAGTAGAAAATCTATCCAAAAAAGACATAATAGGACTCGCCTTAGAGTATCACCTTGTATCGCGATTTACATCACTAGTAGCGGTTGATGTTACCCCTGTCAGACCTGAATCAGAGTTGTTAATAAATCAAGCTATTATTAAAAAAGCGAAGGCCGATGGTTTGGAAGATGAGATAAAACTTGATGAGGACGGCTCTCTTCAAAATAGAGATGAATTAATTCAACAAATGATTGCTTCTTTGCCAGGTCAAGACGCCAATTCTACTACTCAGCAAGAACAATTTATAAAAGCAATGAAAAATGCTAAGGTGCCTGCTTCTGCTTACGCAGCACAATTAAAGACACCAGTAAGGCTTGTCGCATCGACTCAAACAGCAACAAACTCAGAACTATTTATGTATCTAGGGGCTCTTATTTTATTGCTAACCTTAATGCTTCGACGAAGGCTTCTAGTGTGAAGA
>Ga0257116_1002318_pt1 | contig 10531 bp, 7 predicted proteins | sample SI112_120mmetaG_FD_190150 | JGI IMG/M metagenome (GOLD analysis project Ga0257116, IMG submission 190150) | Marine microbial communities from Saanich Inlet, British Columbia, Canada - SI112_120m | ecosystem: Environmental > Aquatic > Marine > Inlet | place: Canada: British Columbia | collected...
ATTTTACCGGTATTTCTGGCTATTTTGTCAATCCGGTAGTAATCCGTACCGATTGTGCGGGCAAGCCCACCTTCCGGTCTTTTCTTCGTCAGGTGTGTGACACGGTACTTGAGGCAATTGATCATCAGGATTTCCCTTTCCCACTGTTAGTTGAACGTCTGCAACCGAAACGATCTCCAGGTTTTTCACCACTATTCCAGGTTGATTTCACTTTACAAAAAGCCCAGGTAGGAGATTTTACCAACCTCTTCGATGTGACGATGGAAACAGAGGTCACAACTAATTGGGGTGACCTGAAAGTGAAACCTTTTGTAATACCACAACAGGAAGGTCAGTTTGACCTGACGTTGGAGATAATCGAGTTAGAGAACTCACTGTCAGGACATTTCAAGTACAATAATGATCTGTTCGATGTGGATACCATAAAACGTATGGCCGAACACTTTGAAGTATTGCTCAGAGGTATTATACAGGATCCCGTGCAACAGATTACTGCACTACCGCTACTCACGCAAGAGGAACAGCAGTATCTACTGGAATGGAACCAGACTGAGACCGTTTACCCGAAAGATAAAACAATAGTAGATTTATTCCAGGAACAGGTAGAAAAGACGCCGGATAATATTGCGCTAGTCTTTGAAGACCGTCAACTGACATACCGTGAACTCAACCAAAAGGCCAATCAATTGTCACATTATCTGCTCAGTCTTAAGACTGATACAGATAACAGTCCATTGATAACTGGAAACCGTTTAGTGGGAATTTGTGTGGAGCGATCTCTGAAGATGGTGATTGGTTTGTTGGGTATCCTGAAGGCGGGGTGTGCGTATGTACCGCTTGATCCGTATTACCCACTACAACGGGTGCAGTTCATGATTGAAGACAGTCAAGTCTCAATGTTGTTAACCCAAAGTCATTTGCAGGAAAGGTTGCCAACCTCTCAAATGAAGGTGATTGATTTGGAAAAAGAATGGGAACAGATTGACGGTTATTCAGATGAGAATCCAATGAGACAAAGTGGGCCTGAGGATTTGGCGTATGTGATTTATACATCGGGATCAACGGGGAAACCGAAAGGAGTGATGGTTGAGCATCGCGCATTCGCTAATTTGTTGCTCAGCATGCAGCAGCGAGTTGGATTAACATCTACCGGCAAACTATTAGCACTTACCACGTTATCATTTGATATTGCAGCATTGGAATTGTATTTGCCACTTATAACAGGAGCTCAAACGATTCTTATAAGCCGGAATACGGCCAGCAATGGTGAATCCTTAGCGCAAAAACTGGTAGAAGCTCAAATCACCATAATGCAGGCAACACCGGCGACCTGGAAAATGCTTATCCAAAGTGGTTGGCATCAGGTCACACCACTGACGATTCTCTGCGGTGGAGAAGCTTTGCCTCCTCAATTGGGGCAAACGCTCCTCAAAAATAGCCAACAACTATGGAACGTTTACGGTCCTACGGAAACGACAATCTGGTCAACAATGCACAATGTCACTCTACATCAGGAAAAACCAGAACTCATTGGACAACCCGTTGCCAACACTCACATCTATATTTTAGATATGAACCTTAATCTAACACCTCCAGGCATTCCCGGAGAATTATGCATTGCAGGTGCAGGACTGGCCAGAGGCTATCTCAACCGTCCAGAACTTACCAGAGAAAAATTTATTGAAATCGAACTGTCCGGGCATTGTCAACGGATTTACAAGACCGGTGATTCAGCCCGATGGCTGCCAGACAATACATCAGATGATGCAAACCTCGAATACCTGGGCCGCCTTGACCAGCAAATAAAGCTCAGAGGCTTTCGCATTGAATTGGGTGAGATTGAAGCCGCGTTGAGTAAACACGAAGCAGTTGGGGAAGCCGTTGTAGTCCTTTTGGATAAGGTAAATGACCCCTGTTTAGCAGCTTTTTTCACCGTAACAATGCCGATTGATGAAACAGTATTAAATGTAAGCACACTTCGAGAGCATTTGAGGAAAATGCTTCCCGATTATATGATTCCATCTTACTTTGTCCAATTAGAAAAAATCCCGCTCACGTCTAACGGTAAAACGGATAAAAAGGCATTACCCAATCCAAAGGAAGCGAAAATAGAAAGAGGTACCGGATATATCGCTCCCCGTGATAAACTAGAAAGAAAAATCTCTCTTATCTGGCAGGAAGTTCTGGGTATCAAAAATATAGGGGTCCAGTCTAAATTCTTTGAACTTGGCGGTCACAGTCTGAAAGCAATCAGTATTATACACCTTATACAGAAAGAACTTGGCGTGGAACTAACCTTGCAGGCAATTTTTCAGGACCCCACAATTGAAGAAATAGCCGCAAAAATCCGGGATCATGGCCCTAAGAGCTACATCCCAATAGAAAAATTTCCTCCGGCAGAGTATTGCCCTGTCACTCACGAACAACGACGCCTGTGGGTATTAAGTCATATGGAAGGCGGAGGCTTTTCTTTCAGCATCCCTTTGGCTCTGGAGCTTGAAGGAGTAGTAAACCTGAACGCTTTTGAACAGAGTTTTAAAAAATTGGTGAAGCGTCACGAGTCTTTGCGAACGATTTTCACTACGATTGACGAAGAACCGGTACAAAAAGTTCTTGAAGAACTGGAATTTCGGGTTGGCTATATTGACTTGTCACAGGACGTAAATTCTGAAGAACGTGCAACAGAATTGGCAGATGAAGATGCGGTAAAACCATTTGATCTGACCACGGGACCTCTTGTCAGGGTAACATTCCTTAAAACGGCTAAGCATACGCACGTAATGCTTTTCAATATCCATCATATTATCTGCGATGGACGGTCATTGAGTATATTGGTTCGGGAACTTGGCCAGTTATATAACGCCATTGTGAAAGGCAAGGAAGATCTGCTGCCGCCTCTCCGTATACAATACAGGGATTATGCCATCTGGCAGAAGAAGCGTCTGGCCGCAGAAGCGATGAATACTCATCAACGATACTGGCATGAAAAACTTTCTGGTGAAAAACCGGTGCTGAATCTGCCCCTGGATTACTCTCGTCCACCATTGCAGACATATAACGGAGATTTGGAGAAATTCAATATTGATCATGAAAAACTTGAAAAACTGAATACTTTTAGTGAGGAAAGAGAGGTCAGCTTATTTACGCTATTTTCAGCGCTGGTAAAGGTATTGCTATACCGCTATACGGGGCAGGAAGATATTATTGTCGGTTGTCTTGTTAACGGAAGGAATCATGCAGACCTTGAGGGACAAATTGGTTTTTATGTGAAAATGCTTGCATTGAGGGACCAATTGAACGGGGAAAGTACATTTAACGATTTTCTCTACCAGGTCAACGAAACGATAATGGAAGCGTATGACCATCAGGATTATCCCTTTGTCAACCTGCTGAAGGAACTGGACTTGTCCTACGATCTGAGTCAGCCCCCTCTTTTTAATGTGCATATGATATCGCAGAACATAGAAGATATAGAGATTTCATTAGAAGGTGTGGACATCAAACCTTTTGAACAGAAATATCCATTCTGTAAATTTGATCTGGTTTTTGTTCTGAGAGAAGAGAAAGCCAATGTGCAATACCGTATCAAATACAACACCGATCTTTTCAAAAAAGAAAGGATCAAACGTATGGGGGCTCACTTCTCGGAATTAATGGATAGTCTTCTGGAAAATCCCGGTCTGTCGTTAAATCGTCTAAATATTCTACCGAAAGCTGAATGCAGGGAACTGCTATGAATCCTGTTCCTATCTGCATACCTGGAGAAATCTGTCTATCGGGGGCTGGGCTTTCCCGAGGATACTTACAGAACGCCATGCTGACTGCTGAGAGATTCGTACCTCATCCTTTTAAGGAAGGTGAACGTTTGTACCGCACGGGTGACATTGGCCGATGGTTGTCTGACGGCAACATTGAATTTCTGGTGGAAAAAGATGATCAAGGGAAAATCAGGGGACATCGAATTGAATTGGCTGAAATTGAAAATAGTTTATTGAAACTCGATACCGTGAAGGAAACGGTGGTCATTTTCAAGGATTTCAATGGTGATGGAAAGAAAGAACTTGCAGCATATTTAACAGGCAATAAAGAGTTGGATATCAGTTTGCTCCGGGAGTGCTTGAAAAAAATGCTTCCTGATTATATAATACCTTCTTACTTTGTCCAGGTAGAACGGATTCCACTTACATCCAACGGGGAAACAGACCTAAATGCTCTGCCGGATCCATTGGAAACAGGAATGGACCCGGGAAATGAGTATGTATCTCCTCGTGACACGCTTGAATTGCAGCTGTCCCGTTTATATGAAGACATTCTTAATGTACGTTCCGTTGGTATAAATGATAATTTCTTTGAACATGGTGGTAATTCTTTATCGGCGATTCGACTCGTGTCGGAAATTGAGCGTCTGTTTGGGAAAAAAATATCACTTTCACTGGTTTGTCAATATTCAACGATCAAACAATTATCCGGCTTTCTACAAAAAATAGATAATCAGAGGAGTTTGGTTTGTTATGCATGATAAAAAGCCTGTTTATCTTTTTATTGTCTGTCCTAATAACAGTGGAAGTACCTTGCTGGCCAAGTTGCTTGCCACGTCCGTTAACGTCTCAACCTTTCCTTCTTATAACCACGAGGGGCAGTGGGTTGTGCGCGACTCCGGGACGGCTGCCATGCCCTTTCCCATCGGTGATGAAAAACGCAACTGGACTATAGCTCCCGACAAATTTTCCGATACCAGGCGTTATTGCTGGGAAACCCTCAAGGAAGTGTGGCACAGGGCATGGGATATGGACAAACCGGTGCTCCTGGAAAAATCACCATCCCTGGTGATCTCGGCATCCTTATTTCAGGAACAGTTTAAAGATGCCTATTTTATCCTGTCTGTGCGTAATCCTTACGCGTTTTGCGAAGGGGTTCGACGTCGTGAAGGTTATCGGCTTGAAGTGGCAGCAAAACACTGGCAGATCTGCTGTGATTATCAACTGCAAAATCTTAATGTGCTCAAGAAGCAATGCTTCTTGAGGTACGAGGAGCTTTGTAATAACCCTGCCGGCATGGCGGACCGCCTGGGCCGTTTCCTGCCCTACCTGGCAGATATAGACCCAAGTCGTGTATTTGACGTTATGTCGTTAAAGACGGTCATTGCCAACCAGAACGAGGCTCAGATCGGGCGTCTAAGTCTGGATGACATCCGGGAGATCAACGCCATTCTGGACAGGCAACCTCTTTTGTTAGATACCTTTTGTTATGACAGAATATCGTGAAATATACGTTGTTGCAACTGTTTTAGAATTGGTATTATGAATATTTTTATAGAGCGAATGATGTTACCTAACCAGGTAAAACCGTATTTGATTTCGTTTGTAAAAAACAATATTTACAGGAGTACAGGAAGATGACGAAAGAAACCAATCTGGCCATATATGGAGGAAAACCCTTGCGCTCACGGCCATGGCCTCAATGGCCGGTCGTTGGAAAAGAGACGGAACGTGTTCTGATCGAGGTTCTCAATTCTGGCCGATGGGCAGTTAGTGGACCCTACACAGGACAACCAAGCTTTGAACGTAAATTTGCTGAATCTTTTGCCACCTATTGTGGTGTCCCATACTGCCTGCCTGTTTGCAATGGTACTGCCGGTTTGGATGTAGCGCTGAGGGCGCTCGGGGTGGGTTACGGCCAGGAAGTGCTGGTGCCTGGTTTAACCTGGGTGGCATGTGCCTCAGCCGTGATACGCGCAGGCGCCATACCTTTATTGGTTGACATAGATACCGACACCCTTTGTATGTCGCTTCAAGCTGCTCGTCAGACTGCTGAGCGTGCGCACCGGTTAGGGGCAATTCTACTGGTGTATGCTTTTGGTGCAGGGGCGGATATTGACGGTTTCTTGAAGCTCTCCCAAGACATCGGCATACCACTCATCGAAGATTGCTCTCAGGCCCACGGCACGTTAATCCATGGTAGACAAGTTGGCAGTTATGGGCATATCGGAGTCTTCAGTATGCAACAGACAAAGGTGCTGACCTGCGGCGAGGGAGGTGCAGTTATTACAAGTGATGACAAGCTTTATGATAATTTACAACAGTTACGTTCCGACGGCCGTCGATATATTGAGTCACCCCGGGTGGGTGATCTGGAGATTGAGGAGGTCGGAACGGTGCAAGGGTACAACTACTCACTTTCTGAGTTTGGCGCGGCGATTCTATATGAACGCCTGCCACATCTTTATGAACAAACCCAGGTGCGTGAGAAAAATGCCAAATATCTCGAAAGTCTAATGCAGAAACGAGGGCTTGCCATACCACAGCAAAGAGGGAAAGATGTAGATTGCAGGACCTATTACGCTTATTGCGCAAGGCTATGTCCGAAGGCATTCAAGGGATTACCGGCTAGTATCGCGGCAAAGGCAATTGCGGCTGAACTTGGTCTGAAGGTGGGACCCATTTACAAACCCATAAACGAGACACTGCTGTATCAGCCCCTAAAGTCTCAAAATTTGCCAAACGATTCCGACTGGCGGAAACGTCTTGATCCATGTCAATATGACTTGCCCAATGCACGCGCGGCATACGCAAGCTATGTATCGTTACCTCATTCTGCTCTACTTGGGAATAAGCACGACATGGAGGATATTGTATCGGCATTTGAGAAATTACGTAGGGAGCTGAAAACCGTGCTTGCGAGAGAAAGAGGTAGCCATACATGATAAAGGGTGGCAATTACGATAAAAATCATCATCATTACACGTGAAGGAAATAGATCATGTATACTGCACCTGTAAAGAGGTCTTTTAAAAACAGCCGTGTATACGTTTGCGGTATGCAATCGAGTGGTTCGTCGATTTTCAGCTATTTTCTGGCACAGATACCTGACTCCCTGGCGGTAATCGACCTGTGGATACGCCAGCCATGTCCGCCATTGATGCTTGACATGCCGGTTTCCATAAAAACGTGTATTAGTGTAATGGAATGTTATCTTCAGGATGTGAGCGTATTTAAGCCTACGCTATCTATCCTATTCATGCGAGATCCCGTGGATATTTATGTAAGCCTGAAGAAAAAATCGTACTTTAACGACGGTGGCGATGCGGATGACAAGTTTCAGATTTACGAAACCATGTTCAGGGAACGTGAAACGTTATTTGATTTGTCCATTTGCTATGAGGACTTTACGAAAAACCCCCTGGAAGTGGCCAAAAGATTACGACAACACGATGTACCGATACAGAATAGCGCCCTGTCATTTAAGAGGGGGTTGGAGGAGGTAATCGATTTTGCCAGAAGTCGAAGCACGTGGTGTCACGATAACTATCAAACCCGTTGGACTCATGGTAATATCCATACCGACAATTTGCCGGAATTGCATACCATCCGTACTCTGAATCCTGATCCGGAAGTAATTGCCAAAATGCGGGAGTTATGTCCCAGATTAATGGATGCTTATCACGGCGCCGTTTCTGCACCATTTTAACGACAAAATATTTTTTTTATTGCATAATGTATTTCATGAAAACGGAGGTAATAAATATTGAAATCAGTTCAAAAATCATCACCACTCCTTTTACTTATTGCTGGAGCAAAAGGTGCTGTTGGTTCAACAGTAGCGGTTGCAGGATCAGCTTTGCAAAAAGATACCGAAAAGGTCCTACCAAATCTTACTACGGCAGATATGTTTGCTGAAGTTTTGCCTGCAAACCAGATTTTTGTTGCCGGATGGGATAGTTCAGACAAATCATTAATAGATTCAGTGTTAGATCATGAAGTGCTGAATGAAAAAATATGGACTGGTTATAAAAACGATTTAGAGCAAATCCATATTCAGGAAGTCCCTGAATCACATTTGACGCCGAAAGCCCAGGTGGAAAAACTGCAAGATGACATCCGTAACTTTAAAAAGAGATACATCGGGGCAAAACCGGTTCTGATAAACCTGCTTCCTGCCTGTGGCGATGTCGATTTGTCCCACTGCAATAATCTATCAGATCTTTATGATGAACTGAAATCGGTTACTTTCCCGGATATGATGTACACCATTGCGGCGGTAACCTCTGGCGTTCCGGTAGTGAATTTTTCATCTAATTCTCTGGAAGTACCCGTGATTGTAAATGAAGCGATCAAACACAATGTGCCAATATCAGGCAAGGATGGGAAAACCGGGCAAACCTATTTCAAGATGGTGTTAGCTTCAGCACTCAAAGCGAGAAATCTTTTGGTTAACGGATGGTACAGTCTGAACATACTTGGAAATCAAGATGGTGAAAACCTGTCTGACCCTCACAAAGCAAGTGAAAAACTGAGGAATAAGGTCGATTTGTTAAATGAAATCTTAGGTTATAAAGTCGAGGACAAAAACGGCAACACAACTCACAAAGTCCACATTGATTATTATCCACCGCGTGGAGATTCAAAAGAAGCATATGATGTCATTGATGTTTCAGGGATCTTTGGACTTCAGATGAGTATTCGCTTAAACCTTCTGGGCAGAGACTCCATTCTCGCCGCCCCTCTTGTTATTGATCTTGCACGCTGGATGGCGATACTTCAGATGACTGGGCGTTCCGGTATCGTTCCGGAATTAGGATTTTACTATAAAAAATCGGTTTCTAATCATCCCTCAGTAACATTTCAAGAGGAGTTTGCACAACTTCAAAAATTATACGTTGAATGCAATTCCAAACTTGGAGAGAGACTCTAAAGGATTACCGTTATGATCAAAGCGAACAATTCAACAGTAACCGGGATGGATAAAAAAAGTGCTGTCTGGAAGCGATCTACCTGGTTTACGGTGGTAGAGATCGAGGTAAACTCTCATTGCAATAAGCGTTGCGTTTATTGCCCCGTCTCCATGTTACCACCCCTTACGGTACCTAAGTTTATGCCTGACGAGATATTCGAACGAGTGATTGAGGAGCTAGTACGCATCGATTACCAGGGTTTGATTTCTTATCATTTCTACAATGAACCGTTGATCAGACGAGACCTGGAACAGCTCGTTAAGCAGGTGACCAACCGCTTGCCACACGCTTACCAGTTTCTTTATACAAACGGCGATTTTCTTACCGAGGATCGCTATCACAGCTTGATCGAGTCTGGTGTGAACCACCTGATGATCAGCAGCCATGATAATAAGTACGTGCCTTCGCGTCCACACCAGACTGTGCAATATCCGAAAGAGTTGGTGCTCTCCAATCGCGCGGGTATGATGCCGTCTATAGCGACTGTTGACAAGCCGTTACAGCAACCCTGTTTTGCGCCGAGTGACAATTTTATTGTTACGGTTACCGGTGACCTGGTTTTATGCTGTGACGATGCGAAACGCACCAATCTTATGGGCAATATCATGAATTCTTCCATCGAAGAAATATGGTTTTCCAGGAAGTACCAGGAGATGAGAAAACACCTTGAGGCAGGCGACCGAACCGTTTTACCATTATGCAGAAAATGCAACAGCTCTGAGTTTTTCAAAAAGGGCGAAAACTACCAAGTACATATTATAGAAGAATGAGCTGAGTTGAGAATCAGCTGAATTTGTTGTGAGGATTTTCATGAAGAAACTTCTTATACATATCGGATATCACAAAACCGGCACAACCTGGTTACAGCATGAGCTGTTTGGCAATCCGGAAATGGATTATATACAACCAATTCCTTTCGATGATCTCATTGAAGCAATGGTAAAACCCAAGTCCTGGAATTTCGATCCCATTGGCTGCCGTATACAATTTAAAGACTCAATAAGCCGTGCATTAGAACGAGACATGATTCCCGTAATCTCAGCCGAACGGCTCTCAGGCAACCCTCACTCAGGTGGTTATGACAGCAAGGAACTGGCGAGTCGCATTGCCTCGGTTTTCCCACAAGCGAACATTTTGATTGTGGTACGCGAACAATGCGCCATGATCTTTTCCTGCTACAAGCAATATGTACGCATGGGAGGTTCGTTGTCGCTTCGAGATTACCTCATTCCACCTAATGATTGCCGGATTCCGCTGTTCGACTTCAACCACTTTGAATATCATCATCTGATCGGTTTGTATCAAAAACTTCTGGGTGCTGAACAGGTGCTTGTTCTGCCTTATGAAATGTTTCTCTCTGATCCGCATTCTTTTGTACAGCGTATCAGGCGGCATGCCTTATCAGCAGAGGAATCTGAACTGGAGGAGAACTTACCCTTCACTTCCAGAATCAACAACTCGCCACTGGCATGGTCAATTCTCCTGCAGCGCTTTACAAACAAGATTGCAAGTCGCCGCGATACACTCAACCAGGGAGCTTTCATTCGCTCGCCTCGTCTGGCCAAGCATCTGGAACGCCTGTGTGGGCATGCTGGTTATCTGTTGCAGCTATGGAGCGGGGATCGGTTGGAGAAACGAATGCGGCAATTCGTGTTTGACATGGTGGCGGATCGATATTGCATCAGTAATCGAAAATTTGCCGGACAGTGCAATTTGCCACTGTCCAACTATGGCTATCAGATGTAACGGCAATAACCGTAACCAGGAGAAAAAATCTGGACGGTTTTTAAGGCGTCTAAA
>Ga0257116_1002322_pt1 | contig 10519 bp, 10 predicted proteins | sample SI112_120mmetaG_FD_190150 | JGI IMG/M metagenome (GOLD analysis project Ga0257116, IMG submission 190150) | Marine microbial communities from Saanich Inlet, British Columbia, Canada - SI112_120m | ecosystem: Environmental > Aquatic > Marine > Inlet | place: Canada: British Columbia | collected...
TTGCATCAGCCGCACCAGTCTGGCGTCCTGTCGCTTTCTATCACCAGGTACTTGTAAAGAAGTTCCTGCCCGAGGCTGATGTTATCGATATATACCACGGCCGAGATTTCCCCGGATTCGTCACGTTGTTGTTCGTCAAGCGTAATCTCGGAGGCTTTTGATAAAAGGGTGCTGGCGTAGTCTTTTGCCTTAGTTGCTTTCTCACCCTCTGCTGCACACCATACTCCGTTCGACTGAGGATCCGGCGCGAGGCGAGGCGCTATGATTTTGGCGAGGTGTATCGTTTCACGTTTTCCCGATACCTCCATCACCAGCGTATCGCCATCAATGACCTCAAGAAGCGTTGCAGGGGTGTAATTGCACAGGCAGCCCCCAGCCCAGGCGGCCCTGACTGCAAAAACTGTGCCTATAAAGAAAAGGGTGCGAATCAATAAACAGGCGTGTTTCATAAGTTGTGTTGCCTAAAATTCTCCAGGTTTACAACGAATTTTGGCGTTGTGCAGTTCATGCCTAAAAGCACAATCGATAATATTAGCGGATTTTTCCCGCAGTTTGACCGACATGAAATGGTCTAGAAACGTAAATACCTGGTCAGATAAAGCAGATATCGCCTAAGTTTTGAATAAAACTTACAATGCAATCTTGGGAAAGGCCCACAATGTAGGAGTTTAGAGGCCTCAATTCAGGTTCAACGTAAGATGTTGACTGATTTTCGTGGCTATGTTTCACTGCAGGTAACGCTTTCTGGCTGGGGTGAATCAAACCCTATGGATCACCTGCCTTAAGCGGTTATTAAAAACAGACAGAAAGTCATTTTTTCCTAGGAGGAACCTGAGAAATGAAAGAAGTTAAAACTTTTCAACAGATGTATCGCGATGGCCATGTAAATCGTCGCGAGTTCCTGGCTGCCATGGGTGCGCTGGGTATTACCGCAACTACTGCCGGAGGCCTTCTTGGCTCGGCCAACGCTCTGGCCGCCACCCCGAACCGCGGCGGCTCGGTGGTCTTCGCATCCAACCTGCATGGCCCGGATGACACCTTGGATCCGCTTCTTGGTACGTCAACTATCGACTACACCCGGGTTAACACCGGTTTCAACGGGCTCATTCAGGTCTCGGACAACATGAGCCTGCATCCTGAGCTCGCCGAAGAGTGGTCGGTCAACAGCAACGCCACTGAGTACACCTTCAAGATCCGCAAAGGCGTGAGTTTTCACAGCGGCGGGGAACTGACTGCAAGCGACGTGGTCTGGAGTATGAACCGTCACATTGAGGACGGATCGCCGTCATCGATAAAGTCCTTCTTCTCTCTCGTAGAGGAGTGGAAAGCTGTTGACAAATACACCGTAAAACTCACTTTGTCGTCACCTGATGCTGACATGCCGTATAAGCTGACGCAGCCGCAGGCGAAGATTGTTAAAAAGAACACACATAACTGGTGGCAGGCGGGTACTGGTCCATACGTGCTGGACTCCTTCCAGGCTGGTGTGAGATCAATCCACTCACGTAATAATAACTACTGGCGTGATACCGGGCAGTGGCTCGATAACATCGAGATCACGGCGATTACGGATATGAACGCCCGTCTGAATGCGTTGCTCTCAGGCAGTGTCGACATGATCACCGCGATCAGTGCCAAACAGATTAAGAAAATTGAGAGTTCAGGACTGAATGTATTGTCGGTGCCAGCAGGTGTGTATGGTGGTATTTGCTGCCTTAAGAACACAGCCCCGGGTGATAATGATGATCTGGTTCAGGGACTGCGGTACATCCAGGATCGTGAGCGGATTGTCCGCAAGTTCCTGAAAGGTCACGGTACACTGGGTAACGATCACCCGATCAATATTTCTTATGGTGCCGATCATTGTCACGAGTTGCCGCAAATTCCATATGATCCGGAGAAAGCCAAGTGGCATTTGAATAAATCTGGATATACTGAGGCTGAAATCTGGGTCGCACCTGTGACTGGCGCGATCGAGGATGTCTGCTTGCTTATGCAGGCCAACCTCAAGAAGATCGGCTTTAACCTGAAGCTCAAAAAGGTCCCGTCAGACGGTTACTGGGGTGCGGTGTGGATGAAAGAGCCGCTGAACGTGGTGTCTTGGAATATGCGCCCGACTGCGAACTCGATGATGGGGATTCAATTCGGGCCGAATGGCAATTGGAACGATACGTTCTGGAATAACGACCGCATGGGCGTATTGCTTAAGGACTCTCTGGCAGAGACCGATCCAGCCAAGCGTCACGAGATGCACTGTGAGATGCAAAAACTGGTGAGTACCCAAAGCGGGATCATCATTCCTTATCACACCAATATTCTGGATGCCAATAATCCAAAGGTTAAAGGGTTTTCCAACGTACCTTTGGGTCAGTTCGGTGGCAATGGCTGGGCCGAGTTCATCTGGAAAGAAGCCTAAGGCGACTGGCTTTTTGCTATTAAGTGGTTTTGAAAGGGGTTCGCACGGCAACGTGCGAACCCCTTTGTTTAAGATCGCTAAAGCGCTGACTAAATAACGAGTTAACAATGCTTTGGCGTGCGTTACTGGGTCGAACTGGGATCAGTCTGGTTACTCTCTGGGTGGTCTCCGTGCTGATTTTTATCGGCACGAACCTGCTTCCAGGCGATATCGCTCAGATTATTTTGGGTCAGATGGCGACGCCGGAAAATACGGCCGTCCTGCGGGCCAAACTAGGCCTTGATAAACCCGTGGTTGAGCAATACCTCGTCTGGCTGCAGAACGTCATGATGGGCGACCTTGGGATTTCCAAGGCAGGCTTGGGTGCAGGATTAGGCACGCCGATCGTCGAGATGCTGGGTCCGAGGGTTTACAACACAGCTCGTCTGACAATCCTGGTTTCGGTGATTGCGATACCACTTGCGCTTTTTTTGGGCTTGATGGCCGCGATGCATCCAGGCACCAAACTGGATCGTACGATCACCTTTACAACACTTAATCTGATCTCGGTTCCGGATTTTCTGGTTGCGACGACTCTGGTGTTGATATTTGCGGTCTCGCTGGGCTGGCTTCCCTCGATTGTTTATCTCAGGGGAAATGAATCAGGCTGGCTGCTGATAAAGACCCTGGCAATGCCGATACTGACCTTGGTCATTTTGGTCTCCTCGCAGATCATCAGGATGACACGGGCCACGGTGCTTAACGTGATGAGTTCGCCCTATATCGAGATGGCGATTCTCAAAGGGGTGCCCCGTAAAAAGATCATTTTGCGCCATGCTTTGTTTAACGCGATAGGTCCTATCGTTAATGTAATTGCTCTGAATCTTGCCTGGCTGGTGGGCGGTGTTGTAATAGTAGAGCAGATTTTTTCCTACCCCGGGCTTGCAAAACTCATGATAGAGGCCGTGCTTCTGCGCGATATGCCACTGGTGCAGGCGTGTGCGATGATCTTTTGCGCCACTTATATCGTGCTGATCTTCATCGCTGACATGGCGACGATTCTTTCTAACCCAAGATTGCGTCACCCGAAGTAAGAGGTTGCCAGGATATGTCTGATACATCGCAAAATACAAACCCTGTGACACAGTTTGATGAACTGCCCGATGCACCCCCTAAGCGTAAGATAAAACTCAGTCTGCCGGGGAAGATTGGCATAGGAGTGGTAATTTTCTGGGCCATTATCGTGATTATCGGACCCACGATCTCCCCATATCACGAGGCCGATATCCTCGACGAAGAATTATTCATCGTACCGGGCAGCGACGAGATGTATCCGGATACGGATTTTCAGCCGCCCAGTAAGATTGTGTGGCTGGGCAGTGATTATCTGGGGCGTGACACCTTGTCGCGAATTTTGTTTGGCGCAAGAACAACAATTGGTATTTCGTTGATTGCGACGCTTCTGGCCTATCTGATCGGAGTTACCCTGGGTATTGCGGCGGCAGTGGGAAGCCGGTTTATGGACATGGCGCTGAGTCGAGTGAATGATGCGTTACTGGCTATTCCCTCGATCATGTTTGCGCTTGTGGTAATCGCAGCGCTAAATAGCCCAACCATACCGTGGTTGATACTGATCACCGGCATCATTTATGCCTGCAGCGTTTTTCGTATCGCCCGCTCACTGGGTCAGGAGGTTATGGTCAGTGATTTCGTGGAGGCAGCACGGGTACGTGGCGAAGGCTTATGGTGGATTATTACCCGGGAGATCCTGCCTAATATAGCGATGCCGTTGGCAACCGATTTTGGCCTGCGTTTCGTCTGGATTATCCTGTTTATCTCGTCCTTGAGTTTCTTGGGGCTAGGTGTGCAACCGCCGGCATCGGACTGGGGCAGCATGGTGAAGGAGAATCTGCCGGGGTTGGTTTATGGCTCGTTCGCCCCGCTGATACCCGCACTGGCGATCGCGACGCTGACCATCTCCATCAACATGATTGTGGACGATATCTCAGCACATTCCGGCGGCAAGCTGGCTAAGAGAATGATCTCATGAGTGTGTTGCTTGAGGTCGATGACCTTTGCATCAGTGCTCGCAATGACGATGATGAGTTGACGCCGATCGTAAAGGGCGTCAGCTTTAATGTGGCCCGTGGCGAGGTGGTAGCCCTGATTGGGGAGTCAGGTTCAGGCAAAACAACCATTGCCTTATCGTCGCTCGGTTATACCAAGCCCGGTCTGGAATTTGTCGGCGGTGAGGTGCGCCTTGAAGGTGAAGACGTCATCACCATGGGTGCGGATCAATTGCGAGGCCTGCGGGGTCAGCGGGTTGCTTATCTGGCGCAAAGCGCTGCAGCAACATTCAACCCGGCTCTGACGATTGGTGAGCAGGTCACTGAAACTTGTGTGTTGCATGGCATTCTCACTCAGAAGCAGGCCGACGAGCGAGCTGAGTTTCTCTATCGGGCTCTGGAACTACCAGATCCTGATCTATTGGGTAAGCGTTATCCCCATCAGGTATCCGGAGGGCAACTGCAACGTCTGATGGCGGCAACGGCACTGTGTGGCAAGCCAGACCTTCTGGTGCTGGATGAGCCCACCACTGCGCTGGATGTCACGACGCAGATCGAGGTATTAAAAGCCTTCAAGTCAGTGATTAAACAGGAAGGCTCTGCCGCCATTTATGTGACGCATGATCTTTCGGTGGTCGCCCAGATTGCGGACCATATTGTGGTGTTATACGCGGGCGAAACGCAGGAGTATGGCAGCGCAGAACAGGTTGTGAGCCATCCGGGGCACGATTACACTCGTCGTTTGATGCATGCTGTTCGGCCGCCACCCGCCGCAGGTCAGGGCGACGAAACCAGTGGGAAGCATCGCCGAGAGGCGCCTGCGCTCGAAGTAAAAGACCTTGTTGCCGGATACGGTAAAGTCAAAGGCGGAAAGCCGGCAATAACAGTGCTTCGGGATGTGAATGTCTCCATAGAGCGGGGCCACAGTGTGGGGGTGATTGGTGAGTCGGGATGTGGAAAATCCACCCTGGCTCGGGTCATGGCCGGGCTTTTGCCCGCCGCGCAGGGCGAGGTTCTACTGGATGGCGAACCGCTGAAGCCTGCCTTACAGCAGCGAAGTCGCAGCGACCTGCAAAAAGTACAGTTCGTTTTCCAGATGGCGGATACCGCGCTTAACCCACGCCAGCGAATAGATCATATCCTGGGGCGCCCGCTTGAGTTCTACCTTGGCCTTAAAGGAAAAGAAAAACGTCGGCGGATCGGCGAACTGCTGCAGATGGTCGAACTACCGCAGGAATTTGCTGGGCGATATCCCGAGGAACTCTCAGGTGGCCAGAAGCAGCGAATCAACCTCGCAAGAGCACTGGCCGCATCGCCGGAAGTACTACTTTGTGATGAGGTAATCTCGGCACTCGATTCCATCGTTGGCGCGAATGTCATTGAATTGCTCAAAAAGTTGCGCAAGCAGACCGGCGTGTCCTTTGTTTTTATCAGCCATGACCTTTCGACAGTGGCATCCTTTGCCGATGAAATCATCGTACTGTACGCGGGTCGTGTGGTGGAAAAGGGCACCACAGATGCCGTGCTCTCTCCGCCCTATCATCCCTATACACGTCTTCTGATCAGCTCAGTTCCTGAATTGCGCGTCGGCTGGCTTGAGGAAACGATGGAAACGCAAGAAGCGCAGGCCGGCATTGATCGTGTGGTAACACTGACGGATAAAGGCTGTCCATTTTTTGATCGTTGTCCGCGGGCGATAAAGGATACCTGTGATCAGGAGACCCCGCCGGTAAGAATGTTGAGCAGCGGTCATGCCATAGAGTGTCACCTTAGTGAGGCGGAATTCGCCCAGTAAGGCCAAGTTGCATGGGGGGGTTGTCGTGATCGGGGAAGAGTACGATCGATATGACGCGATAGGCCTCGCCGGGCTGATCGCAACAAAAGAGCTCACCCCTTCCGAGCTTATTGAGACTACGATTAACCGGATCGAATTCCTCAATCCAAAGCTTAATGCCATAATCTCTCGGTGTTTTGATACGGCGTGTGACAGCATTGCTCAAGGACTCCCCGCCGGACCCTTAACCGGGGTTCCCTATCTGGTTAAGGATCTGAACACTATGCTTGCAGGTCTTCCTGCGACTAACGGCAGTCGCGCTTTTGCAAAAACCATTCCCACTAAAGATGGACTGTTGATCTCGCGCTTAAAGGCGGCTGGCCTTGTGATTCTGGGAAAAACCAATACCCCGGAATTTGGGCTGAATATCTGTACCTCCCCCAAATTGTTTGGTCCCACGGTCAATCCTTTTGACCGCTCCCGCTCAGCAGGAGGATCAAGCGGTGGCTCGGCCTGTGCCGTGGCATCCGGCATGCTGCCTGCGGCCCACGCCACCGACAGCGGGGGATCGATCCGGATTCCGGCAAGCAACTGCGGTTTGTTTGGCCTCAAACCAACCCGGGCCCGGGTACCGCTTGGGCATGACAGGGCAGAGGGTTTGGCGGGATTCAGTGTGGCCCATGCCTTAACCCACAGCGTGCGAGATTCGGCAATGCTGCTGGATGTGACGCATGGGCCAATACCCAGTGCCATCTATAGTGCACCAGAGCTAAGTGGAACGTTTCTGGAATCCCTTGAAGGCGATCTGCCAGAACTCAGAGTGGGCCTTTGTACTGATGGCTTCGCCGGAGAAGACATCGATTCACAGTGCAAGCAAGCCGCGACAGATGCCGGCCTGCTTTGCCAGTCATTGGGCTGCAAGGTTGAAGAGGCGATGCCACCTGTAGACGGCGTGGCGCTGCGTGATGCCTTCGATGTATTGTTTTCTGCCAATATCGCTAATGTAGTTCAAGCCGTGTTGTTGGAAAATAATGCCAAAAATCCGGAGTCCTTGTTTGAGCCTGTGACGCTGGCGTGTGCCGAAGCTGGGCGCAGGTGTAGCGCCGTGCGGTACGTACAAGCCATCGAATGTATTCAACGCGCAGCCCGAGATCTTGCCGATTTCTTTGATGGCTATGATGTATTGCTGACACCAACCCTGGCTCGCCCACCGCTGAAACTGAACGAGATCAGTATGGCGATGGATGATTGGAAAAATTACCTGAACGCGTTGTTGAATGAAATTCCGTTTACCCCGCTTTTTAATGCCACTGGGGCACCGGCGGCTTCGGTGCCATTGGCAAAAAGCGAAGAGGGCCTCCCCATCGGCATTCAGATCGGTGCCGCACTGGGTCAGGAGAAAACACTGCTGCGCCTGGCACGGGAGTTGGAAGTAGCCAGCCCCTGGCATGACCGAATCTGAACTTTAGGGTTTGGCTGTGAATTCTTATCAGTTTGACCTCTTCAATGCGTTCACGGAAAAGGCATTTGGTGGCAGTCCGGCTGGAATCATTTACGATGGGGCAGAGCTTTCAACGGAGCAAATGCAACAAATAGCCCGGGAGGTCGGCGCACCAGCAACCTGTTTCGTCATCCGTGTTGAGAAAGATGATGTTCACACACGCTTTTTTTCAACTGCAAAGGAGTACCCGATGTGTGGACACGGCACCCTGGGACTGATGACGGGTCTGGTTGAGCGTGGTCACCTTGAAGTGCCGCTTGGGCAAACAAAAAAGGTTCATCTGCATACGTCTGCAAGTTCGGCAGTGGTCCAAGTCACTCATTTATCGAATAGTCGTATCGAGGTGATGCTTAAGTTAGCCCCCGCCGTATTTGAGCCGGCCTCGCTGACGCCTGATCAATTCAAAGTGTTCTTTGGGGTCAGTTCACAAGCCAGGGACTCTTCGCTTCCAGTTGAATACACCGTATCGGATTTTTCGCACCTGGTGGTTCCGCTAAAGACTCTGGACGATATCAGGGCAGTCACACCTGATTTTGAACGGATACATGAGTTCTGTACGCAGCATCATATTGATACAGTTGTACTTTTTTCCCGACAGACGGTACATCCTGACAGCACCGTGCATTGTCGCGAATTTGCCCCTCGGGTGGGCACCCCGGAGGTGCCGGCGGCCGGAACCACCAACAGAGCTTTGTCCTGCTATCTTGTGCGCCATGATCTTCTGGAATGCTCTGATGGAGAATCCCACACTGTCACCAGCGAACAAGGTTATGAGATAGACAGGCCCAGCGTAGTGACTACAAGAATGGCGCTGGACGGCAAAACCCCGACCGACCTTTGGGTCGGCGGAGTTGCGACTAAGGCCATGAGTGGGCAGTTTTTTGTTTAGTCCCCTTTTTGGGGATCAGTAATCGAGAAACAATGGATGGACGCGAGCCAGGTTGTGCTTTTTTTCACCGCTATGACACAATCCAACGATGACTGAGTACGAAGTCACTTTTCTCGCAAAGGGATTGCCTGCAACGGTTCCGTTTGTTGGGCCTGAGACGCAGGAGCGTACCTTCGGCAAATCGTTCGCTGCGCGTATCGGAGCTAACGAGAACGTCTTTGGGCCTTCCCCACGGGTAATAAAGGCGATCGCTGATGCTGGCGCACAGGCCTGGAAATACGGCGATCCCGAGTTTTTTGATCTTCGCCACGCAATTGCAGCCCATCATGGCGTTGACCCTGCCCACATCATGGTGGGCGAAGGTATCGACGGCCTTTTTGGTTACCTGGCGCGGTTATTTGTCAGCCCAGGCGATAAGGTAGTGACATCGGCAGGAGCGTACCCGACCTTTAATTTTCATGTCACAGGGTACGGTGGAGAACTGGTGACGGTTCCTTACCGTGACGACTGCGAGGATATCGATGCACTGATTGACGCAGCCGTGGCTCACCAACCCAAATTGATTTATATCGCCAACCCGGATAATCCCATGGGTTCGTGGTGGAATGCCGGTGATATCGAGTCTATGATCGAAAGGGTGCCAGAAAAATCGCTGCTGGTGCTGGATGAGGCGTATGGCGAATTTGCTCCCCAAGGTACGTTACCGGTAATAAACACGTCTGATTCTCGGGTGTTGCGTTTTCGTACTTTTTCCAAAGCCTATGGTCTGGCAGGCATTCGTGTCGGCTATGTGATTGGTGAAGCCGCACTGATCAATGAATTCAATAAAATCCGCAATCATTTCGGTGTGGGTTGTGTTGCACAAGCCGCATGCCTTGCGGCACTGGCCGACCAGGATTATTTGAATCAAGTGATTAACAAGGTGGCGCACGCGCGGGAGCAACTTTGCGAGATAGCGTCTGTGAACGGCCTCAACGCTTTGCCATCGGCCGCTAACTTTGTTGCGATTGATTGCGGTCACGATGGGGATTTTGCAGTGAGAGTACTGAATGATCTGATCGGACAGGGTGTTTTTGTCCGCATGCCCGGAATCGCACCTCTTAATCGATGTATTCGGGTTTCTGTAGGACACCCGCAAGATCTCAAACTTTTTGCCCGAGCGTTGCCCAAAGCACTTTTGGCGGCATCGCGATAAAACACCAGGACTCAAAGAGTTTCTTTTTATTTTTGCAGGAGACAAAGTATGTCGATTACATTGGAACACGCCAGAGCAGTTGTCGACGGCGCTATAGCGAAAGCCCGTGATCTGGAATTAAAGCCCGTCAGCGTGGTTGTGCTCGATGATCGGGGTTCGCTTGTCGCGGCTGCATCCGAGGATGGTGTTAGCGCGATGCGGGCCAGAATTGCCCACGGCAAAGCGAATGCCGCGATTCAACTTGGCATGGGAACACGCGCATTGATGAATAGGGCAGAACAGCAGGCTTATTTTATCCAGGCCATGAATGGTCTTGCCGGGGGCGATATGGTGCCGGTACCCGGCGGCGTGCTTTTGCGCGATGGATCGGGGGAGTTGCTGGGCGCCGTCGGCACCTCGGGAGATACTTCAGATAACGACGAGGCAGCGGCCCTGGGTGGGGTTGAAGCGGCCGGCCTTACCGCTGAGACCGGCTGATCAAGCGAGTCACCATTGGATTGCGACCTCCTGGTCGGGAGAGCGCGGTGACTACGAGGTGATTCTGGTGTCAGGCGGTCAGATATCGGTTGAGTACCTTGATATGTTCTACACCGAGGCCACAGCAGCATCCGAGCATATTGATGTCTTGCGCGCGCCACTGCTTTGCCACATCTCGGTAGGCGTTGGGTGATATCACACCATCGAAAACCCACTCGTGTT
>Ga0257116_1002329_pt1 | contig 10501 bp, 12 predicted proteins | sample SI112_120mmetaG_FD_190150 | JGI IMG/M metagenome (GOLD analysis project Ga0257116, IMG submission 190150) | Marine microbial communities from Saanich Inlet, British Columbia, Canada - SI112_120m | ecosystem: Environmental > Aquatic > Marine > Inlet | place: Canada: British Columbia | collected...
CTGTGTCAACAGGAAAGAACGCAATGAGCTTGCTCTAGTGGCAGCGTCAATGCTAACAGAAAGATGGTTAATCAAACTTGATGATTTGACCGTTAGAGGGGAACCGTGCCGAGGGCAAAAGGTACTTCCAGAGAAATAGTTTCTGAGGGTAATTCGGGTCGCAATCTTTTTCTAGGCATAGAAATTTTTACAACTGTTTCGTTTTCGCTAAACACTCCAGAACACTGTACAGCGCAAGCTAAACTAACATGAAACCATAATTACAAAATTGGACAATGAAAACGACACAGGCAGGATTAGCGAGGATATGCGGTATTTCACGGTCTGCTATCTGGTACAGGATTCAGCAAGGACATTTGCGACCAGATGAAAACGGATTACTTGATGTTTCGAGAGCAAGGCGAGCATTGAAACGAAGGGGTAGCAGAATCTTCATTCCATATAACGAAAGAGAACTTCTTGAGATTGAAAAGCTGAAACTGCAAACCTACAAACTGAGAAAGCAGATTGCAGAACTTGATGGCAAGCTTGTACCAATCAAGAGACTGGAAGAAGTCATAGCTGATAGACGAATGGATATTTTCGAAATATTCCGAGCCCACATGATTGATGATCTATATTTGGAATTAGCAGACGAAACAAACGATATGAGAATTTACGGCAGACTAATGGAGGCTTGCAAGGAAGCGGTGAATCAATTTATAAAAACCCAAAATATAAACTCAATATGAATTCAATTAGTTTGAAAGAAGCAGCTGCACGGCGTGGAGTGTCTGAAAGTAGAATTACACAATTAGCGAATGAAGAAGGTAGCGGAGTTTGGCGGGTGGAGCGTGGCCGCTATTCATTTGATCCGCCACAAAACGGAAATCATTTTAGTTCAGAAAATGAGATGCTTTATAAAGTAAAATGGTTAGCAGAAAAAGGTGAATTTAAAGAAGCAAAAAAAATCACAGAAAAATTTTTCCAATCAGAAATAGACAGTCCGCATAGATCAACAGGCGAAAGAGCAATGGCGTTACTGAATCTTAGTTGGCTTGAAGATACTCAGCTCCGTGAATTATCCGGACCACCAGAGCAATCATTTGATGAAATGTTTAACGGTTTTGAAATCGGAGATGGGTTTTCAAATGATCAATGGGAATATTTAATTAATCACCAACATTTTGAAATTGGTCTGCTAACACCTGAAGACAGGATAGAATTGGCTAAAATTATTGAAAAATTAATTAAAAAATTGTTAGCGATTGAGTCCATAAAGAAAAGGTTCCCTAGATTAGATAATAATGAATGGCAAATGATATTTATAGAGATTATGAGTGCATTATTAGAATCACGTATTAAACGTGAAGGAAAAGACCGACTAGATTATCTTGATCAAGCAAGTAAAATTATAAATGAATGTGTTCAGGGAATATAGAATTGAATATTGATTTAAACTGGATTATAGTTTGATACAAAAAAGGGAGGCTAAACATTTATCATTTGACAGCTCATGAAAAAGTCATTGATTATTTCCTTTATTCTTCTATTTTCCTGCACAGCGTTTGCTGGCATCTCCACCAAAAAGCAAGACATCCTGAAGCTCATAGGCACCACTGAAGCTTCCAACGGTAAGTTTGCCTGGGTTGAGATTAATGGTGAAGACTACGGTTGGACTAGAGAAGGTAGGAATGTTGGTAAGTACAGAATTGTGATGGTTGAAATGGGGAAAGTAAAATTAGAGTTATTTGGTCGGATTGTAGAGTTAAAATTGCTTCCAAAAGATACTCAATGAATGAGTTTACCTCCAGTCCACCAGATATTTCACAACAATCTGACTATACAGTTTTGCAAATCTCTCAGGAGGCTATCCAGAATTGTGATACCTCAGAATATGTAACCCTGCTACATGGTGCTACAGGCTCCCTACAATCGTTTGAAGTAGCATCCCAGAAGTATGTATTCTTGATCTCAGGTTATGATGAAGATTTAAGAGAGTTGTACCAGATACCTGAGGTGGTCAGCTTCATAAAAGACCTGAACAGCAAATTACCTTTCTGGCTGTATTTTATCAACACTTCAGATAAAAGGTTTTTTTCATGGATGATTGCCTGCCTTTGCCAAGCAATGAACCTAGATCAGGATGAGGAAACAATCTATGCAGACTTCGATACTGATGCCTACAATGATCTGATTGAGTACCAGTTCAGAAATATTGTGAAATTGATGTCTGGTTTAGGAATGGGAGAGTCAATACAGGAGAAGGTGCTAAAGGAGCTATCAGCTAACTTGACTGCACTTATGGTTGTAGAGAATTGAAGTATAAGTAATAGGCGGTAACTCCCTCCAATTAGTCACAGTCAGACACCATCTAAGTAAAATCCCCATGCGAAGCGACTATCAGAAACGCCCAGTATTCAGCGCAGCATCCACCCTGACCTTAAAAAGGCCTTGGTTTCAATGTAAGAGCGCACTGGCCTGAGCATCAGTCTGGTTACTGATGAAGTGCTATACACGGGCTTGGTTGAGATGCAGGAGATGGATGAACTTGAGGAGTGATGGAGGGGGGGGTGAGGCTCAGTATATAGACCCGTGGGAACTCTCTTGTACCTCCCCATATGATACTAAAGTAGTTAGAGACATATATCTGCCTAGATGCCTCCTCATATCACACCACGAATCCTTAATAGTCAGACACCCATCCTAGTAAAATCTCTACACATTATAAAACATCAGAAGCAGGTCTTTTTCTATGCAATTAGACTTGATTTTATTATTCTATCGTCATGCCAACTATTGATATGCTTATCCAATTCATTTAATGCCATATTTAGGTTGTTTTCTTTAATATGTTTGAAAATTGATATATGGCCTTTAATTGAGCCCAAGCCGGCATTCTTAACTATAGCCGCACCTGAATGAGTTCTGATAGTCTCAATTATACTATTAATGTTTTCATAATTTTTTATTAAATAACGATTTGAAGATAAGATAAAAAAAGATTTATGAAATTTAGTATCTGTTAAATTATATTTTACCAAATCATTTTCTTTAATACTCTTTTTAAACCCGTTTACAAAATCTTTTAATACTCTAGCTAACTCTAATTTATTATTATTATAAGCAGATCTCAAGGCTTGAGATTCAAGTGCTAATCTATACTCACAAAATTCAGATAACTCTTTTTCATCCATTTTGAAAACTCTGAATCCCTTGTTAACCTCCGCCACAACTATTCCTTCTGCCTTCAACTGGGCTAATGCCTCTCTAATAGGAGTCTTGCTAAAACCAAAAGATTTTTGAAGATAGGATTCAGTTAGTTGCTGTCCTAATGATAAGTCCCCATTAATAATTGAACGTCTAATACCATCCATTGTCGCTTCTACCAAAGAAACTGGACGTTTGAATCCTTCAAGCATAGCTATTCTATCAAAGGAATAAATAAGAGTTGGGCTAGGAAATACTAACTCTACTTAGTGATGTTAAAGTAGTTAGTCGCATTTGTACAGAGATACTTTATCAGATAGCTTTAGATTTAATAATCATAAAGTTTGGACACACCCACCCAACTCACAGGCTTTTTTAATATTAGAGGTCTTAAAACAAATCCATAAAGAAAAAAATCAATTCCATAATATTGAAAAGGCTCAATCCTCTGTTATTTCACAAATGATTCAATTAGGCCAATCTAGAGATAGTTATCTCAAAGATTATTTTCAAGTTTTAGGATCTGACACAAACTACCTATGCGTGGTTGATCAAAAAGGGGTAGGCGTCTCCTTAGTTCAGTCTAATACTCATGGCTTTGGGAGTCATTTAATTTTAAAAGAGTCAGGTGTCTTTCTTCATAATCGTGGGTTGGGATTTATAAGAAATAATTACGATTTCTGTCCACGAAATAATACTAGACCTGCTCATACGTTATGCCCTCTCATTGTCACAAAAGGAGATCAACTATCTACACTATTAGGAACTATGGGAGCCGATTCTCAACCACAAATCATTCTACAAACTTGGATTAACAACTTATTTCTTAAAAATGTTTACGAATCTTTAGCTATGCCGAGATGGATTTTATCTGGTAATAACAAGGAAGACTTGTTTCCATTTAATACTTGGAAACATTCTATGATAAAAAAATCTTTACTCACCATCTCTCATGAATTAAATTTTTCAACTCAAATACTTAATGATTTCAAAAATACAAAATATAAAACACAAGAAGTTGACAAGAATCCTAAACTTTATGGTCACTGCCAAATGATTGTAAAAAATGACAAATTTTACGAGGGTTCTCATGACCCACGATCAATCACAGGAGTAACAATAGGTCTTTAATTTTAGATCAGCATTATAGCTCGTAAAATACTGGTTGTTTCGCTATATTTTGATGTTCTGGGATGGAATAAAATCTAAATATCATGAAAATCTAATGTAGTGTATTGGAGTTTGGGAGAATAGAACAGGGGTATTCTTTAGAGAGTTCAGGCTAATGTTGTTTTTAACATCCTTAGTTGTGTCAATCATTCAGGATTGTTCTTTACTATTCCTTAACCATTTCATACCAAAGATATTATCTTCTATTACTAAATTATAGCGAAAGTCACGGCTACGATGAATTAAACTGATCTCTAAAAAAATCATCCTAACAGGATCCTATTTTTATCGACTCGGTACTGTTTTTGTTGAAAATTTTTATTTTGCTGTAATCAAAATAAATACGTAATTTGTCTTTGTACGCAGCCTGAAAATTTCTTTCCACTTTTGCATATATTTCTTGTCCATCTTCAAAATTTGCTACAAGTATAGCTTCAGAACCTAGCGATTCTACTGCCAAAACAGAAACTTCAAGATCTATCATATTCTTTGATATTTTCTCTATATATAAATCTTCGGGTCTAATTCCAAATATTACTTCACATCCGCTATATTTTATCAAAGTTCTAAATTCCTTATCCGGTAGAGAAATAAGATTATTTGAAATTTGAAAATTCAAGTAATCATTGTTGGGTAATATTTTAGTATTAAATAGGTTCATTGGTGGACTTCCCAAAAATCCTGCAACAAAGGTGTTTACTGGATTATTATAAATATCTAGTGGTGTACCTAATTGAATAAGTTTTCCTTGATGTAATATGCAAATTCTTTCCCCCATAGTCATTGCTTCGACTTGATCATGTGTGACATGAATTGTAGTAGTATTTAACTTTCGGTGTAGTTTTATTAATTCAGTCCTCATACTAGCACGAAGTTTTGCATCTAGGTTTGAAAGTGGTTCATCAAATAAAAAAGCCACTGGTTCCCTTACTAAAGCTCTCCCTAAGGCCACACGTTGTTGTTGACCCCCACTTAACTCCTTAGGTTTACGATTCAGCAAAGGTTTTATTTCTAACAATTCTGCAGTATGCATAACTCTTTTTTCTATTTCAGCATTTGGCAATTTTCTTAATTTAAGGCCAAAAGAAAGATTTCCTTTAATTGTCATATGTGGATAAAGAGCATAATTTTGGAAAACTATTGCAAGGTCACGTTCAGCTGAATCCACATTATTGACAATTTTATCCCCAATTATGATGTCACCCTCAGTGATAGTCTCCAGGCCAGCAATCATTCTAAGTGTAGTTGATTTACCACAGCCTGATGGTCCTAGAAAAACCATGAATTCGCCATCATTGATTTTAAGATCAATTTTGTCAACAGCAATGATATTATGAGAATAAATCTTTGTTAAATTAGTAAGTATTATTTCTGCCATATTTTCTAATTAAGGGAACGCATATATTTATAAAGAAAGAATGTAAGAAAAAGTACAATTATTAAAAGACCAACTGATAAAGCAGAAGCTCGACCTATGTCAAGACCAAAAAATGCAGATCGATAAATAAAATAACTTACTAAATCAGTAGAAATACCTGGGCCACCTTTAGTCATTATGTATATGATATCAAAGGTTTTGATTGAAAAAATTAAACGCAGCAATATGGCAACTGTAATGACAGGTCTCATCAGTGGTAATGTAATTGAAATTAAACATCTTAAGCTAGAAGCACCATCCATTCTTGCAGCCTCATATGGTTCTCGTGGTAAAGCCGATAATCCTGCAAGAAGTAAGATTGTCATAAAAGACACTTGATGCCATATGTCAACAAAAACGATTGTCCAGAATGCAGTGTCATTATCTCCAAGCCAATTGACTCTATTAATATTTAGAAGTTTTAGAAGATAGTTAAAGATACCTAATTCTGTATGGAGTATCATACGCCAGATCAATCCGACGACAACAGGGTTGATCATCAAAGGGGCCAATAATATTACATAATAAACAGTTTTAAACCGTTTAACTTTATTTAAAGATAAAGCTATGATGAACCCAATAAAAAATTCAATCAAGACTGTTGAGAGAACGAACTGTGATGTTATTAAAACTGAATCTCCAATGTAATCTTCTTCAATTACTTCTTGATAATTATCTAGTCCTACAAAGGAATCATGGTGGGGATTTAATAAAGTATAATCATAAAAGCTTGTAATAATTGTAAAAATAATTGGGAATAAAATTATGATTAGTAATGTGGCGAGACCAGGAAGGGTTAAAAAAACACCAAATAGCTGATCTCGCTTTTGAATAGTTAAAGCCACAATAATTATAATATTTTAATTTGCTAATTTGCCGTCTTTTACTAGCAACTTTCTATATGCCTTATTAGCATCATTCATTGCTTTTTCTAATTCTTTTTCTCCTGTAGCGGCAAGATTTAATTCTAGACCAACTTTCTCTACAAATTCTGTTGTGTAGGTAAACACTGGGAACTCTTGAGCACCTGCTAATATCTCACCTAGTATAGGGTAATATGGCCTTTTCTTAATGACTTCAGCATCTTTGAAAATTTTAGATTGAGTTGGTGCCCCACCCAAAAGAGCTCTTTTTTTAGCAATATCGAAGGATTCTGCCCATTTCATAAACTTCCATGCTTCTTCTTTTTGAGGACTTGAATTAGGAATAGCCCATCCCCAAGCACCATTTAGACCCCCTCCTGGATTTGGAGCAATACCAATCTTTCCAACTACACTTGAAGATTTAGGATCATCAAATCCAGCATACATGATATTGAATGTGGTTAAACTATAAGCATTTCCCTGGGCTACAATATTGAAAGCTTCATCGAAACAATAAGCAGCTGATCCCTCAGGGCTATATTTAGCGATAGCCTCCTTGTAATATGCCATGGCGGATATTGCTGCCGCACTATTAAGCAAAGGCTCACCATTAGAAGCATTGTATTTTCCACCCTGTCCATAAAGAAAATTAGACCAATGCATGGCTACACAGTCCCCACGTTGGCCTTGAATCACAGTACCAAAAAAATCTGTTTGTCCATCTTTATCATTGTCTCGAGTAAAAAATTCGACTTGCTTCCAATATTCAGGCCAGCTGGTGGGTACTTTTAAATCCAACCCAGTTTCTGACTTGAAAGCTAATTGTTCCTTTGGATCATTAATCATATCTTTACGATAAACCATAGCCATTGAATAATTGTAAAATGGTAACATGTAAATAGTTCCATCAACTTGCCCCACTAAATTCATCAATGCCGGTACATATCGATTAACATCAATATTATCTCTTTTCACAAAATCATCCAAAGGCATAAGCCATTTAGCCTTAGTAAATTCTCCAACCCAATAAAAATCTACAACTATCAAATCATAACTGCCCTGTGATGAAAGTAGTTGTGGAACCAACTTAGAGTGCATATCTGAATAACCAATTGCTTCAATTTCAACTTTTATACCAGTTTGTTTTTCAAATTCAGGTAGTAATTCCTTAAGATATACTGTGTCAGGAACTGTTTCCATAAGAATCCGAATAGTTTTTGCGTAAGTAATAGATGATGCAAAAAATAATATTATTGAAAATAAAATAAATATTTTTTTCATTTTAACCTATATATTTAGAATTAAATAAATTTATATGAAGTTACAATATCGTTAAGAGTTTTTTATAATCTAATCCATATGCCCCCTTTATTAATTGTTATTAATAATTTGTTCATTTTATAGAACCAAGAGAAAGACCACTTATCAAATATTTTTTCATAAAAGGTAACATGATGAATACTGGTGCTATTGTACAAATAGTAGCTGCAGCTAGTGGAGCAATATCAACTCCTCTATGAGTTTGAAATGATGACAAACCAACTGGTACTGTATTAGTTTGAGGACCACTGAGAATCAAAGCTAATATAAATTCATTCCAGCTTAGAATAAATGCTAGTACCCCTGCTGCTATTAGTCCTGGCGCAGATACAGGAATTGTAATGTAGAAAAAAGCTTGTAATCTCGATGCGCCGTCAACCCTTGCTGCTTGCTCCAAATAAGTTAAATTTCCTTCGAAAAATGTGACCAGTATCCATGCAAGGAAAGGTAATGATATTGCTATATGAGAAATGATCAATCCTGTCAGACTATTAAGCAATGATAATTTTAAATAAAGTGAAAAAAGTGGAAGGACTATTATAATTGGTGGTAATAATTGAGTTGAAAAAACTAACAAACGAAGTATAGTCCCACCAGTATTATATCTACTAAATGCATAAGCCATAAATGCCGCTAAGGGCAATGAAATTAAAGTACTACTAACAGCTACAATAATACTATTTGTAAAGTAGGTTACAAAAGGATAGTTAACAAAAATATCAACAAAATTATAAAAATTTAAATCTACCCATTCAGGTGGTATTTTATAAGCTGTAACTTTATCAGTTAAGGCAACTCTAAGAAGCCATAATATTGGTAAAAATATTATCATACTGAATACAATTAGTACAGTATGTGATGTTATAGATTTTCGATGGTATATTAAAAAATTAGAATTCAACATCTATTTGAATTTAAGTTTTGTTTTTTTAAAAACGAAGTCTAAAATTTCAATACACTTGTCAATAACTTTTTTTTCTACATTCAGTGGTGGTATTAATTGTAATCGATTGTGATAGTAACCTCCTTTTTCAAATAATAATCCGTTTTGAACACATAAATCTCTAACATAATTTGCTTCTACGTCTGCTGGTTCTTTAGTCTTCCTGTCCCTTACAAGTTCGACACCTGTGTAAAGTCCACAATTATCAATATAACCAATTATGGGATGTCTGGTTTTCAATTCTTTTAATCCTTTTAATAAATAATTACCAGATTTATTGACATCATTTAAAAAGTTACTTGATGATATTTTGTCTATAACATAATTCCCAGCGGCACATGCTAAGACATTTGCTGACTGTGTGGAAACGTATGCTGTTGGAGACCATTTAGAGAGTATACTTTCTTTCCCAATTACTGCTGATAACGGGAGACCTCCGCCCAATGCTTTGGAAGTGCAAATCATATCAGGTTCAATTCCAGAATGTTCATATGCCCACATTTTACCACTTCTACCCAATCCGTTTTGTATTTCATCCACTATTAATAGCATTCCATGCCTGTTAGCTATTTCTCTTAATATCTGCAAATATTCTTTAGGTGGAACGTAATAACCAGCTGAACTCTGAAAGGGCTCAACCAATATTGCTGCAACGTTGTTAACATTATAAAGACCATCTGTATAGGGAGTTTCCTTTCCCTCTAGCATTTGTTGGAATATCTTAAGACTGTTTAGATTGTAACCAGGAAATTTGTCAGTGGGCTTTCGAAATGAATGCGGGAATGGAAAATAACCGGTATCATTATTAGGTAGGACAGGATGAAAATACTGATGAAGACCACCTTTTGTAGTTAAGCCTGCAGTGCCATAAGTTACTCCATGATAATCACCAAAAGCAGTAAGTATATAAGGTTTTCCGGTAAAATATCTTGCAGCTCTAATTGCTAATTCAATAGCATCTGAGCCGGTTACGCCAAATATTACATTAGTTTTTTCTTTAATTCCTGATACATCGTTCAATTTTTTTGCTAATTTTATTCTTTGAGGATGTGGAAAATCAAAGTAGTGTGTTAATTTTTTTGACTGTTTTATTATAATGTTTCTGATATCTTCGTTATTGTTACCAAATGCTGAAACTGAAAATCCAGATAGAAAATCTACATATTGCTTATTATCACAATCATACAAATATGGTCCCTCCGCTCTTTCCATTACTGGTGGCACTTCAAATAGTCCCATTCCGACACTTCCAATCGATTCCTGATCAATCCATTCGGATAGACTTTTTTTAACTTTAATACCAAAATGTGAGTTTTTTATTTTTTTCTTAGCTTCTTTTTTGTCCATTTAGTCGCTTCTGAATGTTTTACTGATTATATGATTTATCAATGTTTTACTAATATATTTTTTAAAAATATTGCGTTTACTGTAAGATAAGGTAAGCATATTAAAAATGAATATATAATATCACTAGTGTCCGGCACATTTGAGTGAAAAACCACGGAAGCCCTCATAGCATCAGGTATTCCGAGGTTTTATAAATTTTTCGATTTGAAAATTTTATTTGCTACATAAGTTTGAGAAATATATTTAATTTTC
>Ga0257116_1002330_pt1 | contig 10499 bp, 13 predicted proteins | sample SI112_120mmetaG_FD_190150 | JGI IMG/M metagenome (GOLD analysis project Ga0257116, IMG submission 190150) | Marine microbial communities from Saanich Inlet, British Columbia, Canada - SI112_120m | ecosystem: Environmental > Aquatic > Marine > Inlet | place: Canada: British Columbia | collected...
TTGAGATGGATTCAAAGCCTCAGCTATATTTGGCGGTGGTGCATCATCATACCATGTAGGTACTGCCGATGTTTGAGTTACATGATGATTGAGAAGTGCTTCTGTGAATCTATTCTTGATACTTCCCGATGTAGGCGTTCCATTCTGTTTCCTACTTACATCCTCTATGAATTGAGCCGCCTGAGCGTCATCCATGTGATGATGTTCTGTAAGATAGCTCACCACTTTTTGATTTGGAATACCTGAATCTTTATCGAAGAATGAATGTCTTTGATTAGATACCATGTTCTTCATCCAAGTAGTATCTCTATGGTCTGGATGAATTACTGCTGCGGGGTTCGTCTGAGGCGATTGAGTAACTTCGGGATCCGTGCCTTGTAGCATTTGCATTTCATGTTCTAATTCGGCATCGCTGAATGGTTGCTCGCCATCATCTGGTCGTATAACACGGCCATAAGTTGATTCTTGAGCGTGATGATGATGCCCCGTCATGTGAAATGCCCTATTATCTTGCATCCACATTTCCTTTGCATGAGCTAGAGCTGACGTTCTATCGAGCCCCTGCCCCAAAGCTTCTTGGAAATGTTGTCGAACTGCTGTATTCATTTGAATAGCCTGATTATTATCATTAAAGGACACCAGATTGCGATTACTCACATCCTTATGTCCTCTAATGTATCTATCATTTCGTTTTGTTTCTTCTCGACCTGCCGCCTGTAATGATTCTTCGTAAGGTCTAGCCCACCCTTCTTCCCTCTTGGTGTTGGTACTTGTGATATGTGTAACTAATTGGTTGTTGGGATTGAAGGGATTGGCGTTCTTCGTGCCGGGTAATAGGATATGTGCGGGCTCAGCAGAAGCACCATGAACCCACGGCACATTGACTTGAACAGAACCAGACCTATCTGATTGAAAGGCCATAGGCATAGGAGCTATACCTCTCCCCATATTGATGTTGTTCTGTTGTTGGATTGCAGTATTGATGATGGGTGCGCCCGCTTGTATAGCTAATTTCGCCGCGTTTTGAAACTGAGGATCGGTTGGCCCATTATGCAATACCTCATACACTTCATTACTAATCAGAGCATTTCTAATAGCCATATCAATAGCATCAATCTCAACACCTGATAGCTCACTCTCTCGAACATTATGGTGGCTCAATTGCATCAAATCTTGAACCGCCGCACCTTGACCGTTACAAAATGCCTCAATTACTTGATCGATGTCATAAACCCCCCAACCTTTCTGGATAAGGAAGGTATCAGGGTCGAACATCCATGAACGGCTCATTTCTTACCCACCACTCCCGCAACCAACATGGGAGTAGCATCATGATAGAATGACCAAGGCTTTTCGTCATTGGTCGTTCCACCTTGAGGTGCTGTGGCGGTATCTTTATTCGGAGTAGCACCCATTTTATCTCTAGCTTCGTTTTCAGGCGTTGCCTTCGTTAATTTTTCTAACTTACGCATAAGAGCTTCAATTTTCTTCTTTAGCCCTATGATTTCAGTCCGACTAAGGCTACCCAAACCACTTTTCGCCTTCAACATCTTGAGAGGATCTTCTGCACCAAGGGGGTCTCCAAGATTCTTGTCCGTCAATTTCTCCGGTTTTTTCATATCATCTCTCATGGGTAATTTTGTTCCCATCTTTGGTGAAGGGGGCAATTTTATTCCTTGACCTTGAGGCATTCCACCACCCATTGGATTTGGATTCTTCATACCACGGTTTGACTGTTGTTGATTGTATTGTCCGGGATTACGGAACTTGAGGGGCATTTGACCTTGAGCCCCGCCACCTCTTGGTGGTGGCATTCCCCCGCCTTTGGGCATAGGCATCTTCTTGCTTGGCTTTTTCTTCGCCTTGCCTTTCTTCGCCTTGCCTTTCTTTGCAGGTCGTTTGTTAGACCTCTTTTCACGCTTGTTTGATTTCTTCTTAGGCTTCTCATCATCCTCGTCATCTTCATACTTGCGCGACTTGAATCTCTCCTTTGCAGCTTTGAGTAAATCCTCAGACTTACCGAAAGCATTGGTAGTGCCTCGACCATAATTCACATACGGAGTATCACTTCTAACTGTACCCATGTGTGCGCCAGCTGAAAAAGATAAACCTCTAGCTCCTAAATCAACACCCAATCTTGATTCAAGAAGTTTATTTTCTTCCTCGAATCTTGGTGAACGCTCAATAACATCAGACATTACTTCGGGTCTGATTTGAATATGTTGTAATCCCGGAAGCAATTCTCTCATCGCTTTTTCTCGTCTTTTGTCGGGGTCTGCTTGATCCCTACTTTCTGAATCTTCGGTAGTGTTACGAGAATTATGCCCCAAATCATCGTCATCCTCATTGGGATTGATTTGAAGATCTAAAACTTCTCTTGGATTGAAACCACCAGTATGTTCTTGTGTTCTTGGTCGCCATAAGTTACCTACATCACGGGGATTGGCGGATACCTTGCGAATAGACGATTTATCAAAATAAGAATCACCTAATACTTCCTTATCCCAACATTGATCGCATTGTCTAACCCCTTGTGCGTAATCATGGTCGTCAAGCTCAACTTCTTGACAAGTGTCACAAAAAGCAGGACCGTATGACCTTGAATCATGACTATCATCACTCATTTATACAAAGCCCCCTTTGAACCGTTAGTGTATTCAAACTTCAGCCTCGCTTTATCTCTTTCGAGCTGCCTGATTGTTTTGAAAGAAGCGGCTACACGCATTGGTAGGTTGAGATACCAATGAGATAAGGATGGAACTTTCGCATAGGACTTAGCTAGTGGAACATAAGCTTGCTTGAGCTTGTTTAGCTTCTTCATCACATCAACAAAGTCCATCGCTTCTTCTTCATCTTCATTCAAGAATGAGTATATCGCAAAACGGGTCGTCATGTTATGCGTGTATAGCTCCTGTGCTACTTCCTCAGCCATCTCAATTAAACCGAATGGTATCATAGATTCGCACCATTCCCTAATCACGTAGTCCATAGCATCAAGTAATCTCATCAGATCATCCCAATTTGAAGGTAATGCACCGTGTAAGATTTCTTCATAGTGACGGTAAGGGCCCTCTTTGAGCTGCAATTCTTCCGGCCTTTTTCCAATATGGTAGCTCATTCTTCCATCACCCCCGCTTCTGCTAACATTTGTCTAATCGTTCTCCACTCATCTGGTGCCTTCTCTGAGAAGTACTGTTGCATGATGGTCATTACAGACACACTTTCAACCTTATCCACCTCTTGTAATCTATCCATCCATTTTGCTAACTCATTAAGAGTTTCACGTACCTCACGGTGCATCTTGATAGCTAAATCCAAATCCTTACTCGAAACCATGTCGGGATTCACTAACATCTCTTCTTCTAATCTATCCAAATGTAATGAAAACAAAGAGTCCATCCTATTCATATTACTTTCAACACGATTCAAACTATCATGAGTCGTTTGAATTGCCTTCGGTATAACCTCAATGTTAGCTTGGCGTTGAATCAGAGGTTTGGTATGTTTCTCCATGTGGTGGCTAACCGTAGCTTCAGGAATGTCTAATTCTTCCGAGAAATCTATGATGGTAGCTCTATGGTCCAGAATAGCCGATTCAATTTCAGCTCTTTCGGGATGAGTACATAGGGGGCAATCAACATTTGATTCATTGAAGAAAGCCCCTGCGTGATTCCTCATGTGCCTATGTGCTAAGCCATTAGCCCAACCTTGATCCCTATCAATATCGTTAGTATCAAGATTACCAGCTCGAATATCTAATTCAAGTGAATCCCTTTCGGGGTGCATACAAAACGGACACGTTTTGCGTATCCGCCGACCACCCATGTATTGCGTGATGTTATACCATCGTTATTGGCTATTACGCTTCAAACTTACGCAAGTGTATGCCACAATAACCCTTTTGAGATTTGTCGGATATACGCCTTTGACACCGATCTCCTGATGTTGTTTTCGCTATACATCTTTCTTCATCAGTAGGATTTCGGTAACAATCCACGCATACACCCGTCTGATATTTTGTTTTCTTCTTGAGCTTCTTACCGCATCGGGTACATTCCTTCTTACGAGAGCCCAAAACGGAATCGGCCAAAGAATGCAAATCCTTTACATCCAATTCTCCATCATCATTTCTATCAAGTGTATTCTTAGCTATTGCCTTTATGTCTTGAAAATTGACTTTGCCGTCTTGATTGAAATCTAAAGGAGAAAATGATTGCTGTTTTGCGGGTGGCATGGTGTATCTTGTCGTAGTAGGGGGTCTATACGGCCCCGCCATCGACAAAGACGGGGGGCTCACCGAAAAGCAGCATACTGTCTAACAGCTAAGAAGAATGTAAAGAATACACCAAAGATGGCAATCATAGAGAAAGTGGGATCCATAGATGGACCCTTCCATAGCATTACTGAAGTGATGAGTAGCATGAAAGATATGATGAATATCATTGTTGCACTTTCGACTAACATCTTATTCGGGGCAAACATCTCCATTGTCGTATCTGCCATTGTCGTTCCATAAGGGGTATCTCTTGGTCTCTCGTCTTTTTCGTTTCTCATATTTTCACCTCACAATAATGCGCCCGCACCCATAGCACCCATTCCTCCGAGGCCACCGTGTTGTTGCATTTGATTACCCAGTAATCCACCGAGAACACTACCGAAGAATCCCGGTTGGTTATTCAGCATCGGATTATGTGCTTGTAGTAGCATTTGGGTCTGCTGTTGATTCATCTGAAGCTGACTCTGTGCAGATTGTCTAATGTTTTGAAGCGATAAAGCTAGATTTTCTGGAGAAAGGGTGGCTATGTTACTCGGAAGCGTGGATGTGTCTAAGCTAAGCTTGCCATCTTCACCCGCCGCCAGTTGAACATTCGAAAAGAAGTCCTTGAGAGAGAGAGCGACTATTTCCGATACAAGATCCATTACCATACCAAATTGATTCGCTACGATGAATGTGTTCAATGGGTCATAATATTGTAATAATCTCGATGTGGCTATGACGGGGTCGTTAGCCATCTGCTGCATCATGGGGTTCTGCCCCATCATCTGCATCTGCATCGGATCCATCATTCCACCCATACCTTGTTGCATTCCATATCCATTCATTCCATTCATTCCACTCATTCCACTCATTCCTCCCATCGCCCCCATAGCACCCATGTTGTTCGAAGCACCGAATTGTTGCGTTGGGGCCTCATTACTTCTATTGAAAAACCAGCCCATTATTTATCTCTCCTTTCTATATCGTTTGTTGTTGCCCCGTTACTGCTGTCTGAGGACTCTGATTTGCCACCGCTTGAGGCTGTGGTATTGTATTTGGGGTCATTGGTGGGGCAATAGCACCGTTTTGAAGCCCTATTGCTTGTCTTTGAGCCATAGCATCGCTTATCTGCAAAGCTCTAAGGTCAAATGTAACTGTAACTAAGTCAGCTACCCCTGTGATGGGATTAGGGTATTGAGTTAGAACAATTCCCTTCTTGTGCTTAGTATCTTGTTGAATTAGCTTGAAGAATGGCTCGTATTTCATTAGGGAATCCGTTGTTGAACGATTCTGAGCCGTTGAACCCCCCATTAAAGCGGCCATACCCGGAACTTTGAGAAACTTTGTTCCTTTACTGACGGGTCTAAGCCCATCTGCTGTCATTTCATCTTCTTGAACCAATTTCCTCAAAGTATGGTAAATATGCAAATGAGCTGGACATAGTGTGCTATTCATTTCATCACCATGATCGCCTCTTGTTCGTGCGTGAGGGATAATAGAATTGCCTGTTTCATCATCAAACCAATACAAATCAGCTAGACTAATCTTACCGGGCAGGTCATAATCAACAATTTGGGCGTAATCATTGTCGCCCTCAAGAAATCTCCTTACATCAACACCGCAACAAGCACACTCAAATGTTCCATTATAACGATAAATGCGCCAAAGACCAAGCAAATAACTCGGCGGTTTTAGTGCCTTTCTAAGTTTCTTGATGTTCTTACGCCTTGCTTTCTTTGGATTATCTGAGTTCTGAACCAATTGGACTTCAACAGTAGGTACTACTTCTTCACTACCGCCATATCCGCCTGTAGCACCTGCACTTGCGATTTCTGCCCTTTGTTGAGCTTTCAACATAGGGAATGCAATTCCAGTATTTGCCGCTACTTGCTTCAATTGTTCATCAGTCAGACCTGATAATTTGACGTTTGCAGAACCCCCCATCCAAGTGGGGAGATGGTTGCCTGTCCAGCTCATGTTAGCAATCCCAACCCTGACAAGTTATTGAATGTATGCTGATTCACAGTAGTTCGACAATGGATATTAACACCTTTTCCACATTTACGCCGTGTTGTGCCGAAATTGCATCTATGTCTGCTCTAACCCCTGCCTTTCTGAGCCTTCTTAGCTCATTACGGAAGGGTGCGACAATAGGATGTTCTCTCTGGAGATTATTAGCCCATAGAAACTCAGCTTCAGGAGACCACCAAATATCCATCTTATTTACCAAGAAAACTACTACTTTCGGCATATAATTGCTTCGAGCGTTCCTTTTTGCCTTTCTTGAAATAGCGGTGGTTACATCCCTCCTATTGATGTTATCAACTAGATACTTGAAAGAAACTAATGAATCTCTTGCGAAAGAAGGACTGGTCAATACTCTATGATCCATCATGAATATGACTATCTCGCATTTACGCTTGAACATATCTTCAATCCATAGATTCCTAAATTGAGCTTGACCAGCTATATCTGAATTGGAAATAGGTATTCTGTCTTTCTTGTATTTGATTAGCTTCCTATGTGCTTTAGGAAGTATAGCATGACCATTAACCATAGGATGGGATGTTCTCATTTCAATGGGTATTGGATCAATATCTCCGGGAACAGTAAGATACTGGTCTAATGTTGTCTTGCCCGTCATGCTCGGACCGTAAATCCCAATCCGATACGGTTTAAGAATACGGTAAAACTTCTGTAGGGCATGAACGGAGCTAATGAGCAGATGACCCGCTATAACCGCACTCATGCGGCCAACCCACTCAGAATTGGTCTTTGAGATATTCCCATAGACCGAGTGGCGAAGTGCCTAATTCGTCTAAGGTGATGAGAATGGCGAAAGTACCGCCGATACCGAGAGCCAATGCTACTACCGTTCTGACCCAACCGGCCATACGTTCCATTTTGCGCTCGTAAGAGTTCTCTGCAAGAATCTGAGCCATTTCTGCGGCTTGTCTCTCCTGTCTTGTTGAAAAAGGCCACATTTAGCTCCCACCTGCTTCAGTTATTGGATTTCCCCTCATCCTCACCCGAAGCGGGGGTATTGGGGAGACCAAATAACTCTCTCCCCTCAGACGCTGCTTGCATAGCGGCCATCTGCCCTTGTAATTCATCATAATATTGTTGTTTTTGCATACGCCTGTTGGTCATCTGCATTTGATTTCTGAACCACTTATCGTAACTTGCTTCTTTGGAAAACTCCGCCCTCATAGACATACTGTCTCTAATCCCACCTACTTGGAATAATACCATAGATATGCAAAGGAAGCCGAATGCGATCAAACCATATTGTAATCCCATTTCAGCTGGTGACGCATCGGGGAGATACCAATTTTTGTGCGATATTCCCACGGCAACGCCCGTTAAGAGAGATTGCCATAGAAGCATAGCTATCAGATTTACATCAACACGATTTCCTGTTGATTCGCCTTGCGGTTGCCACATCGGTATGTTATTTGGTCTATTCATATTTCCTTCCTTCCTTTTTCTCGTCTATGAGCTTAAAGTAGTGCTGCAACGCATGATTGACATACGAAGATTTGGATTCTCTGCCCCTCTCTTTCTCCATTCTGCGGAATAATTCTTCCCACATCACTACCGAAACGTGTTGGCTCATCGTGTCGGGCTGTAATATGAGAGCCTTATGAGCGTTGTTATAGATGACAGGGTTGAGGTTAGATTTTACGCATGAATTGAGTAATATCCAAACCCGAATCAACAGCTCTCGGTTTTAGGTCATCACCATAGGTGACTCTAAGATTTTGTCGTGAGTTAAGATTTTGAGGGCGGTTTTTGTTACTGCCTTGATGAACATTGAAACTTATCGGTTCAGTTCCATGCCAACAATCGTCACAATTGTAATCTTCACAATTACCTCCTAACATAGAAGCGGGGCATGACTTAACTGAAGGATCTAAGGAAGATGCCGAGCTTGCCTTTATTCGAGGATGCTCTAACAATTCTTCATAACCTGCTGAGAAATCCTCTCCCAAGAGAGGCAAATCATACGCTTCATTTATTTCATTATCAACAGCTTGCCCTATCCATGGTAATGACAACATGACATTCATATTCTTAGGTATAGCATCCCATCCTCTTCTATCTAAGAATGATTTGACCCCCGCCGACTCTCTTGTAGGCAACCAATGGTCTAATTGAGGTGTTGCTGAAGCTATATCGTTCAACATAGCTAAATGTTGCGCCCCATAATCACGTTCTGTTTCATTTTTACCTTGTTGTAAATCGCCACTATCCATGTGCCTAAACTTGTTTGTTCCGTAATAAAACGATTCAGCTGGCGCACGGTGGGCAAAAGCAGAAGCGTATCTCAAAGGGTCATCCTCCGTTAGTCCGTGAAAGTTCCTCCATAGTTGAGTCTGTTTGGGGTTCATAGCATAATTATGTTGCTTTGCATAGCACATTTTACCATCCGAACCACCACAGGTTGAACCTGCCCTCATCCCTAATCGGCCACCGACATGACACAGATGCACAGGCATACCGAAGGAAGCTCCGGGCATTTTATCCGGTGCGCCAAAACCGCCTTTCGGATTCATACTAACAATTTTATTGGCTTCGCTCACGGGTCTTTTACCAGAAGTTCGCCCCATTGTGTCTGAAAACTTAGGGATTTCGACTTGTTCATCAACATCCCATCTAACCTTTCTATCGTCTTTGTATCTATTCATTATGTCCTTGTTGTTTTCTAACCAATCAAATATCTGGCGACCATCACCCGGATATTTGCCCCCAAAGAACCGATCCCACCAAAACATATTATCAGGGTCGCCAAGAGCTTTCAGTAGCAAAGAGCGAATGTTCATCGGTTCGCCAGTATGAATATCTTGGAATTGTTGGGTAAAGGGTAGGTGTGTTGAATCATCAGTTGGTTTGAAAGGCGTACCGTCTTTCTTCCACCCACTCCCTAAGCTCGACGCGCCCCTTCCCGTCGCATCAACGGTTTGATCGCTTGCTCGATATGATTCTTCCGAGCTAAGAGCTGCGGCAAAATCCTCACTATAATTTGCAGCTTCATTATTTGGGTTGAACAACCACTCAGCTATTTCCATACGTTCATCTTGAGAAAGATTTGGGTCGTGTTCAAAGGTTGAAAACTTGGTTCTAAACTCACTCAATAGGTCTTTGTAGCTATTCAATTCTTCATGGGATAACAAACCTAAAGGTCTTGGGTAGGGCATAGGATTGGATTCGTATCTTTCATAATACGCATCTATCTCTTCATCGGACATTTGCGCCATATCTTCTGTGTATAGTCCCTTACCATGAGCTTCTTCAAAATACTCATTCGGATGCTTCTCAGCATAACCTTCCGGCACTAAACCAGAAGGATCAAACTCGGCTCTAAAATCGAATCTATGTGGTTTATCATCAGATTCCTTAGCTACAGACCATGCTGTATCAAAAGGGCTAACGCTACCACTCACAATCATACTGTGCATTACCATTCATGAAAAGCTTACCGCACTATTCATAATGAATTGTAATTCTAATGAAAATGCAAGAGGAAGCTGACTCGTCTAACCACGTCCCCTATGTTTGGCTGCAACCTACACATCTTTCCTAGCTTCCTCTTGCACCTAACAAAATCATTCAATTCTTAACTAATGAGCCGATATAATCAATAATCTTGAGTATAGGCCACATTATGATTACGATGGGAATTACCACAGCACCGGCCAATAATTCGGTCCAAGTATCTAACTCGGAGCTATCAGGCATGACTTGGGCGCACCCGTATGCGTTTATGTTCCTTTTCAATCCGAATGATGTGATTGGTAAGAGTTAGCCTATGTTAGTGGATTGACCTCTTCACAGTTAATGCAAGCACAGTTCGCACCAGCTTCACCCGCCATCATTGAATAACAATAAGATCCATCTTCATTCACGGGCAAAGCTGCACTATAACACCAATCGTTCCCGCCACCGTGTAAAACGCAAGGCTCATCTTCAAACTCTTCTGCAATCCTTTGACACTCAGCTATTTCATCAGGATAGTTTTGCATTTCTGCAATAGCCATACCCCCAAGCCTTGTCGAATGCTGTCATTCACTCACACTCACAGCAATCAGGGCAACCCTTACACTTACAGTTTGGATGTCTTTCATCGGCGGGACTAATGTATCCAGTAGGACACTTGGGGCATGGTCTTGATTCCTTCGCCACACTCCACGCTTGGTCGAATGCTGTCATCGGTACGCCTCCACATAAGCTCTAAACAGGT
>Ga0257116_1002332_pt1 | contig 10492 bp, 5 predicted proteins | sample SI112_120mmetaG_FD_190150 | JGI IMG/M metagenome (GOLD analysis project Ga0257116, IMG submission 190150) | Marine microbial communities from Saanich Inlet, British Columbia, Canada - SI112_120m | ecosystem: Environmental > Aquatic > Marine > Inlet | place: Canada: British Columbia | collected...
CTCGCCACTAAAAAGTTCGTCCTGGTAAAATCTAATAATTGTTTAAAAACGAATCCTACCTCTAAAACATTAACGATTCACTCTGAGAAAAAAATCACACACGAATTTTTAAGTGGCGAGTACTGTATTAGTTCTATTAAAATTCGGGTGGATCCGCGAATATCGAATATCATGGTCAAGGGAGGAAAGTCAGTTCCAACAGGAAAATCTTCTGATAAAAAAAGAAAGAAAAAATCTTCTGAGAATAAGGTTGAAAAGCCAAATGTACCCGAAAAAGAAAAGAAAAGGAAAAGAAAGAACAAGTCTCTTACTCAAGCACAAGTTGCCATCACTAGCAAAAAAATCATTATTTTAATACAAGATTTTTGTCAAGATGTTGAAGAAATCATAGGAGACGAAGCACTTGCCTTTATATTACGTGTTGTTAATACGGATAATGAAAAGGATAATATGCCTTCTAATTTGAAGAAAATTCTTAGAGATGAAAGATGGGCTAATATCTTTAATAAGTATAGTTTCGAATTAGAATTACTCCATGGACACCGACTTTCGAAAAAATTTTCTATTTACTATATTCAGAGTATTCTTGTAGTTTACAAAGAATTAAAACAATCAGAAGAATTAGTAAACGATCAAAAGGAAAGATATAAATCAAAAAAAGAAAAGGAAGAGGACAATTAAAAATAATCCTTGATAAAAATCTTGTATTAAAAAAATATTTAATTTACTCAATACACACACACATAACCATGACAACGTTTGACATCAAAACAACGCATAAAAAAAGCGATCTTTACAATGAATTAATAGAACGTCTTGAAAATACTATCAAAGAAACAGTAAGTAAAAATGAAAAGAATAAATATATAATGAGTGATTTGGATAAAATCGAATGGAACTATGCATTTGGTACAGTATCCTCTCTAGGATGTTATGATATTAAAAAGATATATGAGTCATTTATAAAGAATGAATCTACAAGAGAAATGGCAGAAAACATCTTTTACGAAAACTACAAACATGCATTAAAATTAAGGAAAAATCCAGAAGATGATACAAAACTATCATCTAGAAAAGAAGTATTAATAGCCAATGGTATAGCTTTAAAGGGTATAGTTTTACTCCTTACTCAGTACAAAATGTTTTACGAGAAGACGTGTGAAATGATAGAACGAATCATCGAAAAAGGAACCAAAGAATGTTTGTTAAAAATGAGAAAGTAATATAGTTAGTAAATAGTTGTTTGTAGTTTATTAAATGAGATATTGTTTAGTTCATTCAAATTGTATTTCCATTTGTTTCATTTTATAGCGCCAAAATGTTATGTAGTGAGATTGTGTATTTTAAGCCATAGTAGATCCAACTGTGGTCATGTTTGTTTAAAGTGAATTTCATTTAATTACAAACGTTTTCAAGAAAATTCCCCTAGGAATTTTCTATTTATTTATCTATCTCATTTTATAGCGCCAAAATGTTATGTAGTGAGACTGTGTATTTTAAGCCATGATAGACCCAACCGGATGATTAAAGTGAATTTCATTTAATTACAAATGATTTTTTATTCGTAAAAAATTTGGACAAACGTCGTTACAGGTTGTGAGCATGTCGGACAAACAACATGATCACCATTTAGAGCGACTAATTCTATAATACACGTTCCACAAAAATGTGCGTGTTTACACGGTTCGCACATGAATCTTTTTTTTCTATCAGTGCATATGATACACGCAAGGTTATCTTCATACTCTCCACACTGTTCATCTTTTCCCATATTTTTAGGAAGTGGTCCTGGTGAGACGATATTAATATTTGCAGAGGTAGACGTGGTGTTGGATTCGTAAAATTCGTAATCTTGTCGTAAAGCTTCACATGTTCTTTCTATTTCTTTTCTTTCCAGATCCAGTATATCATCATCAAGATTAAACCCACGAGTATTAGGTACGATAATAACGTCATCGTTATTTTCTTCTTCTACCGTTTCTTCTTTGTCTATTTCTACATGTTTTCGTTTTCTACGTACCTCTTTGAGAGCATTTTTCTCATTTCTTTCATTCTCTTTTAACTTGCGTTTTTTCTCTTTAAGTTCTTGTTCGAGAGATTTTATTTTCTGTTTGAATTCCTTTTTGACTTGTCTCTTTTTACCATTGGGTGCTTTCTCGACTTCTTTTCTCTCTTTCTTTTTCAATTTTTCAAGTTGTTTTGAATTGATATTATTCCTTAGTTTTGTGTATTTCTTTGTAATCTTTTCCTTTTTTTCCTTTTTTGTAATCTTTTCCTTTTTTTCTTCTTTTCTCTTTTTTTTAGGAAGATCATTACTATTATTATTGTTATCTATATCTTTATATATTATATCCGAATTGGAATGAACCAAGGGACTTAATTCAGATAAAAACATATTAGTATGACATTTGGAAAGATCTAATGATGAATTTTTCATCAAAGATAGTCTTGTAATCGGTTTATCCACATTCCATAAATATGTAAATAGAGTGGCCAAATAAGTATCATAATCAACTATAAATGTCAAGGTGGTATCTTGTTTTTTAGTTTGGAATGGTATTTTTGAGGTTACATTACAAACATCACTATAATCTTCTTTTACAAACTTGAGATGTAATCCTTCTCCTATTATAATATTCTCAATCGTTCTACAAGACAGATTCATATCCATTTCTTATTCGATATTTAATTCTGGTATATATATTTCTTGTAGATTTAAATACGGAAATAAATATAGAGTTTATGAATTACGATAAAAAAGAAGAAGGAGGAGAAGTAAAAATATTTTTTTTCCATGGAAATGAACAGAGATGAGAAGAGATTTTTATAAGGAACAACGAAAGCAACCGATAGAGCAAAGACGGATTCTTCAAAGAAGGAGACGAGGAAAAACGGATCGAAAGCGCGAGGAGGAGGGGCGACAACAGGTCCAAAGGGATGATGAAACAACACGATGGATTTTTTTCCCGTCGTCCACCAGTAGAGTGGTCAATGAGACGAGTGTAAAAACTCTAGCGGACACCAGGGTCGAGTTGGAGTTCTCGAAGGCTTTCGCCACGGAGACCGAATTTCGACTCCGGTCGGTCCCGCTCGATTCCTCGGAGTTGGTGAACACGACCGTTTGTGGTTCTTTATCGACCGTTATAACGACAATAAAGCGTCTTGCTGGAACCCCGGATATATTGACCCATTCCTACCTTTTTGAAAAAAAAGGAGAATCTGCTCCACGAGAAGAGCAGGAAGAAGAAAAAGAAAAAGAAAAAGAAGAGGAAGAGAGAAAATTTACACAAGTAAAAACAGATGAGAGCGAAAGCCAAACGAGGAAAAATCGATAAAAAGTGAAAAGAAAGCGTCGGAGGACACAAAGTCGACAACGACAACGTCTGGCAACGGTGGTGGAAGTTCAATCAGCGGCTATGTTAGCTTTGAGAAAATATTTATAGAATAAGTTTATTTTTGACAAGAGAAAAAAAAACGTTTGGTAAGAACGACATATTTAAAATTTATTAATAAAGAGATTTATATCGAATATGGATTCTACTAGAAATAAAACGAGACAACATCCAAAGAAAAAAGAAATTCCGAAAAAGAAAGCAGTAGTATCAAAGAAAAAAGAAATTCCGAAAAAGAAAGCAGTAGCATCAAAGAAAAAAGAAATTCCGAAAAAGAAAGCAGTAGTATCAAAGAAAAAAGAAATTCCGAAAAAGAAAGCAGTAGAACCAAAAAATGTATTCTCTTGCAAGCTATCTAATGGCAAAATATGGTTAAACATATTTAAATCGCTCAAATCGTTTACAAACATCGCAACAATGAATGTTGATCATACAGGAATCTTTTTGTTTGGAAATAATTCATCGAATACCGGAATGTATGAACTGAAAATACCTAGGAAATTTTTCTCATCGTACACATGTGATAAACCAACGGATTACAACATAATTCTAGATGATTTTTGTAATATCTTAAGATTTCTAGACGAAACTACTTCTCTTTTAATATACAGTAAAGTACACAAAGGTGATACTAGTGGGAATCACGAAATAATATTCGATGCTACAACAAAGGATAACTCTAAAACGACGAGAAGATTATTTATATCCTTTGCTGATTCATATGAATTAGAACAAATAAATGAAAAGAGTATACAAGCAGCAGTTACTATGAATTCAAGCGAATTTAAAACAATTTGTACAAATATAAGATACGATAACGAAAGTACTCCTACGCATACCGATTTTAGCCAGAAAAAACCAAAAAGCGCGCCAAAAATTAAAAAGGGGTTTACAGAATTACACATGTTAATGAAAAAGGATCGTCTTGAACTCTCTGCCAAATTATTGATATACAAATTTAAAATAACATATCTTTCAGAAGAACCACAATATTATAGACATCCATTAGATGGTACTAAAAAAAATACAATTATATCCTACGATATATTTAAAGAACAATGTGAAGGAATCTATTCAATGAATCACCTCTATAAGATAAGTAAATCTTCAATATTATCTAAACAAACTACTTTTTCGATTTTTGATAATGGATTATTATCAATCATGTTTAAGATAGAAGGAGAGGAGCCGGTACCAACTCCTAATGATAATAAAAAGAAGGAGGAGAATAATGAAAATGCTAGTTCCTCATACGCTTTTTTAAAATATTATGTAGCTCCTATTGGCGATGATGAAGATGAAGATACATTTTCTGATATTGATGACGAATTAATGTACGAGTCTGAGTCTGATGATAACAATACTAATTAAAAGGGAAGGGGGAAATTTACTTGTTATTTTTTTAATACAAATTTAGTTCTTTTTTAAAGAATCATATTTTACTCTCGATGGATCAGAAGAAGGCCAGTTTGTATACATATAGGTTCCTATGAATATCAGCATGGTACCACCAACTGTTATAAATACTATAGTAAGTGAGGATATCGTATCTATCTTCTTCTTTAAACATGCTCCTCCTACAGTTGTAGAAGAGTATCCATCGGAACAAAGTTCGCATATATCCCCTTCATAACCAGTGCAACACACTGAACACAGATCACCGCAGTATCCCAAGTCACATACACAGAGATCATTACTGTCGCATATTCCATAATCTCCACAATCGCATGATTCGTTATTACTTTCTTCTTGAGGTGCTTCCACAGCGCTCAAACAATCATTTCCAGAATGAGAGTCATCGCACACACTACAATCACTCGTATTCCAATATCCGTTGGTACCGTCAGAATGACATGTACAAAGACCTGTGGTCGTATGACAACTTCCATGTGCAGAACAGGTAGTTGCAGGCGTACACGTTACACTGCAATCATTCGTATAATATCCACTAATACAATCGTTACATCCAGTTCCAGTGAAAGGACTATCACAAACACAAGATCCAGCAGAATTGCACGAAGCACGAGTATTACACGAACTTTCACTGCAAACAGACGTACATTCACCTCCATAATATGTCAAAGAGTCCGTAGTAAGACAAGTACTGCAAATGGATTCACTTGTGTCAACTTGTTCCCAATATCCAAGATTAGGACTCTGGAAACATGAACATAGAGGGTAGTGATCGTAAGCGTTACAAAGGCCGTGATCACAATAGTTTGTCGCGTAAGAACTACATCGTGTATTCCCGGATTCATATCCAGCGGTAAGTCTACGAATAGGATAGTAGGTACCCGAAGAATTGATTTCACTACATAGTTGATTTCCTTCCACGCTTACATTAGAAAGTAACATAGGTTCACCGGGTCTATTCTGATTAGAAACTACACCCTTGGCAAAATCATACATTGGAAATGCTGTTGTAGCCTGGGTTATTTGATTGTTTATATCAAGGCAAATACGTACGGGAATACTCGGTTCGGGATCAAATGTTCTCACGGATCCATCTCCTATACGCTGTCCAATGATGGAGAGTTCGCTGTTTACGATATCAGAGGTTTCTTGGGAATTTCCTGGGTATGCTATAATATAATTGAGAAGACGTAGATTATTATTATTATTTGTAATAAATTTGAACGATTGAGAATTCGCGACAGGTTTATATCCCACAGAACCAGAAAGAATACTCTGAACTGTGATTATCGCTCCTTGTCCACCAAATGTATCATGATTCACGAAAAGACTGTTACATTCCGTATTCATATCCACTCCTGTATCAACAATATCACACGTTCCAATATCTATAATATTAGGAGTACCTAATAGATTGCTTGAATCTACATTACTTCCCGTACAATCTGCAGCAATACGCTCTAGAATACCAAGTAAAGATTTGAATTTTTTATTGATATCATTTTTCATCACTAATGCAATAGCCTTCTCAGTGGTATGATCAATCATTTGCCAACGTTTGCGATGATCCATTGATTTACCCCAGGTATTTACTGGTTGAATCTTGCGTGGAATCCATTGTGTTTTCTTGATGGTTCCATTCTCGTAGATACCTCCCATCCACTGATATACAGGTCTATACTCTCCATTACATTCAGAGCATTTTTGAGCATTCTTTTCGCTTCCCATCCAGTGATTTCCGGTAGGCTCTCTGAAACACCTAGAACCGTGAGCATCACATTCAGATTTAGATTTTGCAGGAACCTTCCACGAACCACCTCCTAATTCACACGATGTTTTATTAGTAGCAAGAGGACCACTCGCAACTTTGCATCCAAGTTGACTCCATTGTAAAACTTCCTGAAATTGAGAAGGATCACCAGTACCCTTCATTCCATCGGTGTTATCTGTAGAAGAATCCTTATTTGCAAGTTCACTTACAATATAACAATTTGGATTACCCCAATCATCAAGAATAAAAGGTTTTATACAGGCTCCCTCGACACAACTCCATTGGAATGTATTTGGATTAGAGAAACATGTCTGTAAATCCCAATCGGGACATTCTCCAGTTGCTTCACATTCTTCACGAGTATCACATTCTGCCCAGCTTTCGTACCAACAACTTAACGCAGGAGCATATGGATCTCCTTGACATCCTTCGTCGTTCTTGGGAAGATCTCCGCACCTTTTCCACACACCATATTGGCGATTATTTTCACAATAGGATTGATTATAAGCTATTTCGTACATGCAATAAAAACTGCGAATATCTTGTTGTAGTTTTTGATCCCATTGACCATACTCTTGCCACATTGCACCAGGTATACTTTCACAGGCACTAGAATTCATTATAATATTCTTATCGGCAAAGCAACGTCCTTCTTTGAAATCATAATTCCAAGTGTTACATTTGGCACAAGGTTTTGTACATCTCGATTGTTTAACACATTCCTCAGCAGTATAGGGAACTCCGGTTTCTCTATTCCAGATGTCACAAAGGCCTTCTGAACATTTTTCCTTGGTATGCATTTGTCCTTTTTGATACCAACGACCACGCCAGAGTTTGTATCCTCCTCCTCCTCCTCCAATTTCATCACACATATTTTCTTCCGATGATTCAATACCATTAGGATGGTTTAACGTGTCTAACTGAGGGATCCAAGCACGGCATCCTACTTTCCCAGTATATTGAGAAGCAGATAGAACCTGACCATTCTCGTGACCTTCCCACCATGTATAACGATATTTTCCTTGATTTACTTCATCTTGTGTTGGAGGAGCCAAACATTCATCTCTACTCACATTAAAGTTATAACACATTGCTCTATTGCACGACCATTCGTCTCCATTATTACCGCACATTTCAATTGGAAGACAATCTTGTACTTCCTCATTTATTTCATCGAGCATACATTGTGCTTGCCAATCCCATTGATTTCCTTTTCTCCACGTAGTGTTTAACATGGCAAATTGACGCAAGGAATCACAATGAATTTGATCATAACTTCCTGCAACAACACATCTCGGGTATTGAGCGATATTATTTACGTCTCCGGTAGTAGTAACGTTTTCAACATTGTCGTTACACTGTTGTGTTTGATCCCAACATACATGACACATTTTAGGAGCGAATCCAGCATAATCATCAACACATTTCTGTTGATTATTAAATTCAGAATTCCAAGATGCCCAGTTACACGCCTTCACTTCAAGACAACTCGTTTGATTTCCTTCCATGCATCTCTCTTCGTAATATCCTTCGCTACTTCTCTCCCACGTACATTGTTTTCTATGTTGTTCAGATTCACGGCCAAAACAATCTTCGGAAGTCATTTGTTCAGTGTAGGCAGCGAGAACAGCAGATTTTTCATCTTCTTCTGATGCATAACTCTGTGGAATCTTTAAATACTTTTTGATATATCCCTTAATTTCGGCGGGTGCCTTTTCCAACATACAGAGAGCAAACGCCTTATGAGTCTCCGATTCCATAACGTAGCAACGCTTGTCCCATTCATTACAAATACCGGAATAGATACAATCGCGATTGCTTTCACATTGTTTGTTCCAAATTTCATCGTCGCATTTTTTTGTCCATTCGTAGTTTTCTTCAAAGAGAGCACGCGTAGAATCAATATTTACATTTGAATCCGTGTTATCTGCTTCTGTTTTAGCGAGTTGATTGATAAAATCTGTCAAGAGTTGGGAAATAGCGGAAGGATGAGCACATCTAGTATTGATTTCATTCTCTACAATAGAATCTAGGACTTTTACATTAATAATACGAGAACCGGATCCTCGTTCTTCAGCGCTACAACATTCGTCGTAGTAAGTAAGAGTTCTATTGCAACATGGATCTGTTGCAAAATCGGAATGTCTATAATCTAAGTGGCATTGTGTGGAACCTTCTTCCGAAATAGAGAGTTGTTTCATTTTGGATTTGAACATTTTATTAGCGAGTTCACGACATCCTATCCATCCCTCCATACTTGTAATGGAAGCCATCATGAATTGAACTTGTTCAAGTACTTCTCTACTTTCAGCTCCATCGAGAATAGTATCGAAAATAGCAATGCGAGATTTGACATTTTCCATAAATTCCACACTACAAGTACTATTACTTTTTCCTTCTACAGTAGTAAATCGTACAATAGATGATACAGGTTCATTGTCCTTATTTACAAGTCTGTTTCCAGGAGCAGGATTACCAACTTCCCATGTTATCTTTTTCCTAAAGTTTGCTTGATTGCTCTCATCTATATCACCAGGAAAGATGAGAGCGGGTTGACACGTTCTTAATTCTTCTGGAGTAAATCTAACCATACACGCTCCACGTTCACAACCTTTGATAATAAACGCTGCTGTAAAGTGTGTTGGATCTACCGTAGAATTAGCAAAGGGAAATCCACCAACGGATCCAAGGAAAGAACTGGTAGCATCAGGAACAGGTGGCGCCACCATCAAAAAAGAAGGAGGACCATCTTCGTTAAAACCTTCGGACCAAGATTGGACACCATTTGCACTATAATTCCATAATACAGGAAATCCACTTCCTCCTTCTTGATATTGTTCTTCTCCTAGTATTTGTATGGTATTATACGCATGAGTCAATCCGCGAATATTGAATTGTTTCACTCTAAAATTACTCTTTTTCTTTGGTTGAAGTCTCTTTGTGGATACAATATCAGTAGATTGTGTTTGTATCCCTTGTTCAGGTTGATGTACTGGAGGAGGCGTTCCTTCGCATACAAATTTAACAACCCCAGAGGATAAAGTGACAGAGTTAGGAACAGTGTCAGAACGTCCGTCGTCTTCAACAAAACTTTTAATTCCATTGAGTTCATGAATCTCTACTAAACGCTCCGGATGCACAGTTCCATTAATGTAGAGTACTTGATCAAACTTTACATCGAATTCTGCTACCGTAAAGTCCTGTGAACCTATCGTAAACGTTTTAATACGGATGGTTTGTTCAATAGCTTGAGGAGGAACAGCGAATGTCATATTTGATAGTGATAAAATCACTATCAAAAGAAGAAATCTAAACATCTTGATTATTCTTTACATTTACGATCCAAGTGCAACTATATACAACGTAGAAAAAAATAAAATATTTTTTCTTTAAAAAAGAAAAGAACTTCATCGAACAAAATAACCCAAGATATAACGAATAAGAACAATTCATGCGAATTATATAGCAATTGTAGTACTTCCAAGAAATCTTAATATTCAATAGTTTTTAAACATTAGAATCTTGAAAGTATAGATAAAATCGAGTTATATTCTGGAAGCGAAGAATGTAGATCCTACAGAAGCCAATACAAGAGCTAAAAAATTGATCCATGATATTCAACAGATTGATATTTCGCCCTATGGTATTTACTACTAAATATTTCACACCATTTCGTGTGAAATATATCAGCAGTCGTTCCCGTAATGAATTGTACAGTATTTGCCACTCATATTTTCGTTTTTATTTTTTTTTTAAAACAAGCCTTATTCAAGTCGTTTGAGCGTTCAGAGCTCAGATTCAAATAAATCTTGTTCGACTTGTTTAAGCACCCAGAGCTCAGATCCTCGAACTTTCCCCTTTTTCTTTCACTTCCAGACAACCCAAAATATTTATTCCGTGCTCTATATATACTGGA
>Ga0257116_1002339_pt1 | contig 10456 bp, 9 predicted proteins | sample SI112_120mmetaG_FD_190150 | JGI IMG/M metagenome (GOLD analysis project Ga0257116, IMG submission 190150) | Marine microbial communities from Saanich Inlet, British Columbia, Canada - SI112_120m | ecosystem: Environmental > Aquatic > Marine > Inlet | place: Canada: British Columbia | collected...
GAATTCTAGCTTATAAAATATTGTATTAGATTTAGTCTTGTGTCTGTTTGTTAGGTCAACAGGTATTGTAAGATCGTCATTTATATGAACAAATAATGATTAAACGCCTGGCATATTTATTATCAATAATATTTATTTCATCATGTCATAGTTATACTGCAATCTCTTCTACCAGTTTTGAAGATATTGCGAATGGTAATTGTACAGTGATTGACCTGACATATCCTTTAAACAGAAGCAATGCCTATTGGCCCGCTCCTTCTTATGCACCTTTCACATACAAAACCGTAGCAACGCTTAAGGATGATGGTGTTTTCTCTGGTGCTTACTCTACTCCAGAGCATCTTGGTACTCACATAGACGCTCCAAATCATTTTGAAGAGAACCAGTCTTCTGTTGATGAACTTCGTCTTGAAACTCTTATCGGCCCTGCTGCTGTTATAGATATTTCTGATAAAGTTGAAAATAATCCGGATTATGAACTTACGGTATCAGACATTGTTGATTGGGAGAAAGCAAATGGAAGGATAAAGAAGAGATCTATCATTCTTCTCAATACCGGCTGGTGGAGAAGATGGGATGATTACGAAAAATACAAGAATGCGGATGATACCAATAAGCTCCATTTTCCGGGTTATTCCGCTGAAGCTGCCGGTTTTCTGGTTGAAAAAAGATTTAGCAATGGAATCGGCATTGACACGTTAAGTGCTGATTATGGAATTTCAACAGACTTTGCAGTTCATCATATTATTAATAGTGCCGGTAAGTATATACTTGAGAACGTTGCAAATCTTTACAAGCTTCCACCTGCAGGAGCTACATTAATTATAGCTCCAATAAAGATTGAAGGTGGTTCAGGCGGCCAGGCAAGAATATGGGCAGTCCTGCCACCTCCCTGACACGTAAGAGCATTTTAAGAGCTTAAAGCTGAATTGACATTTTAGTAGTGATATAAATGCCATGTTACCCATAAAGAAAGAGAAGGAGTCCCTATTATGAGAGTTGTTGACAGGAAGAGAGTCTTACCGGAAGTTACAATTGGATTGGATAAGGAGGAGACTATTACGCTTACAGCTATTCTGAGTAAAAGTGATTTAGAAAAAGAGTTCTGTAATGATCTTCTATCTAAAATTAATGTAGTCCTTCAGGATGATGACTTCAAAGACAAAAGCATTTGATATATATGTTGTTTAGTAGTGTTACCTTACTAAATTTCACACACGTTACTATTATTATAGCTAAGGAGGTAGTTGGTGGAGATTTATCTTGTTCGGCATGGAGCCGCTTATGATAAACAGGAAGATCCGGAAAGGCATCTCAACAAAGATGGAGTGAGTCAATGCCATCTGACAGGAAAAGCCTTAAAGAGATTAGGGATTCAATTTGACCTTATAGTCAGCAGCCCTAAGGCACGAGCTCGTCAAACGGCAGAGATCATTGCAGACGAATCTGGATATTCAAGAGAAGAGATTAAGATTACAGAGTTACTTGTACCAACTGCACTTCCGAATGATACTCTGTCGTATTTAAATGATTTTGCAGATGCAAAAAGGATTTTGCTGGTCGGACATCTACCCCTGCTTGGATATCTCGCCTCAGTATTGCTGATCAACACTTCACAAATTTCATTCTATATTGAACCGAGCTCAATCTGTAAAATTAATACTGAACAGCCTCAGGCTTTTGCCGGAGATTTCTGCTGGTTTTTAGCACCGGAACACATCAAGCTTATTGCACAAGCGTAAAGCAACTGCCATTTATATACTTTAAAAAAGTATTTCAGCTCTTCATAATCACGCCTTCACAATCAGAATTTCCTACCCGTGAATAATTTAAACAGAAAATTAAAAATTGCGAAAATCCCGTTGGCTAATACTCTACACAAAAGTAGGATTACTATTATTGGAAAAACAACAACAACTATACCATAAAGAATAATATTACCGGTTGATGTAAGAATGTTTACTCTACCGGCAACAAGCAGAGCGGCAATTGCAATACAAATTGCCATAGTCGGTAACATATATATTATTGTTTCTCTTATTCTTGTTTTTATGTGATGATGACGGTGGTGATGATGGTGTTCTCTTCTATGGTGATTTTCCATATCTCTATTTATGGCTGATCAATATTAGGATATCTTAAATACATCCAGCTACCCGCTTATTAGCATCTTTCGACATCATACGTTTATCGATCCGATATAACAATCCATAAACAATAATAGATAATAATTATATCCAATGAACAAAGATAGTTATATAATGACATATATTTTCGAAAGCTAAATAGTATAAATAAACTCCTATACATTTAAGTTATGGATACATTGCTTACAGATGTTTTCTGGGTTTTGATATGCGCTGGCCTCGTATTTCTCATGCAAGCGGGATTTACCTGTCTGGAATCAGGTTTAACGCGATCAAAGAACAGTATAAACGTTGCTATAAAAAATATAACAGATTTTGGAATATCTACCATCCTGTTCTGGGCATTTGGCTTTGGGATAATGTTTGGAGCATCTGCAAATGGTTGGATCGGGTCATCACGATTCTTCCTATCTCTTGATGAAGGGTCATGGACAAGCACGTTTTTCTTGTTTGAGATTATGTTCTGTGCTACTGCAGTAACGATCGTTTCAGGCGCAACTGCAGAGCGTTTGAGGTTCAGAAGCTATATTATCATATCGATTATTCTTTCCGGCCTGATATATCCTATCTTTGGGCATTGGGTTTGGAATGAGGTACAATCAGCAACGTCGTCCGGATGGTTAAGAAAAATGGGCTTTGTAGATTTTGCCGGATCTACTGTGGTTCATAGTGTAGGCGGTTGGGTTGCTCTCGCTGCACTGCTGATCATTGGCCCTCGAGAGGGCCGCTTCCCTGCTGTTGGTGTCCACAGAAAAATCCATGGCAGTAATCTCCCAATGTCGGTACTTGGTGTGTTACTCCTGTGGGTAGGCTGGTTTGGTTTTAATGGTGGTAGTACTCTGGCTTTAAATGATCAGGTTGCCGGCATTATTACTAATACTTTCCTGGCTGGAGCCTCAGGTGTTATGGTCACTCTCACCGTTGGATGGATACTACGAAAACAGGCAGATGCCGAACTGGTAATATTTGGATCAATTGCCGGACTTGTGGCCATTACTGCTTCTGCGAATGCAGTCAGCACCGTTTCAGCGCTAGCAATCGGTGGAGTTGGTGGCATTGTAATGCTGGGTGTAGACCGGCTTTTGGATTATCTACACATTGATGATGCAGTGGGTGCAATTCCGGTCCATCTGGGTGCCGGTATCTGGGGTACACTTGCCGTTGCTATATTTGGTAAGGAAGAGATTCTGGGAACAGGACTCAGCCGCTGGGGACAACTCCTTATTCAGGCAACAGGAGCAGGTGTATGCTTTTTGTGGACCTTCGGTTTATCTTACGGACTTTTTATGTTAATAAACCGTTTCCTTCCGTTGAGAGTTACATTGGAAGATGAACGGATTGGGCTTAATGTTTCAGAGCATGGTGCTACAACAGAGCTTCTAGATATGTTCAGAACAATGGAGAGTCAGGCCATTACCGGAGACATGAGTCTTCGGGTTCCGGTAGAACCATTTACGGAAGTTGGTCAAATCGCTGAGCGATATAACTGGGTGATGGAAGCCTTGCAGAAGGAAGCGGCGAAGACAGAATCATCTCTACAGGAGAAGGAGCTGCTCTTGCGTGAGATCCACCATAGAGTCAAAAATAATTTGCAGGTCATTTCCAGTCTTCTTAGTCTTCAATCCCGATCCAGTAAGGATGAGCAAGCTATAGAGATGGCGAAGGAGAGCCAGAATAGAATAAAGGTAATGGCCCTTATTCATGAAAAACTTTACAGGTCTAAAGATTTTGCTAACGTTGAGTTCAGTGACTACATTACGAACCTGGTAAATGATCTGTATGGGTCTTACAAAGTTAACACTTCCAGAATCTCGTTGAAGATGGATATTGAAAACATTTCGCTAGGGATTGATACTGCCATACCGACAGGATTGATTATAAATGAACTTGTTACCAATTGTCTTAAATATGCATTTCCAAAAAATAAAGGAGGTGAGATACGGATATCTCTTCGCTCGCTTGATGATGGTCAGAATGAGTTAATTGTTAGTGATAACGGTGTTGGCATACCTGAAAACCTGGATATTAAAAATGCAGAATCCTTGGGACTGCGAATGATAACAAATTTAACGGAGCGTTCACTCCATGGTAAGGTAAATATCAAAAAAGATAATGGAACCGAATTTCAGATTATTTTTAAAGAAAAGGAGTACAAGGATAGGATATAATACCGGTCTTTCATTTGCAGGCTAAATTACATTTGAAAACATTCTACGGAATTGAGTTTACTTTTTTGGCGAGCGACTGATAGAAAGATTATAAGAGATACCAGAGAACGAAAATTAAATATTTTGATTGGAAAGGAGCTGGCTATGGCTAAGTCAAGGATCATGATTGTTGAAGATGAATGGACGGTTGCAGAAGAGATCAAGATGGTATTACAAGGCATGGATTATGATGTAACATCAATGTCCTCTTCCGGAGAGGAGGCTGTTCAAAATGCAGAGAAGGATAAACCTGATCTAGTACTGATGGATATCGTATTGGAAGGCGAAATGGATGGGATCGCAGCTGCTAATGAAATCCGTTCCCGCTTTAATATACCAATTATTTTTCTCACAGCATATACTGATGACAAGATTCTGGAGCGAGCGAGTATAACAGGCCCGTTTGGTTATATTGTTAAACCATTTATAAATGAAGATCTAAAGATATCTATTGAGATTGCGTTGTATAAATTCAGGATGGAAAGAGAGAGAAAGCGGTTTATCGAGGAGTTGCAGGGAGCTCTGCCTAAGATCACGTCTCTGTCCGGATTGCTTCCGGTTTGCCCTTCATGCAAAAAGGTGCGAGATGCTGATGGTGATTGGAAATAGGGTAATGATATGTCATTTGTTTTGAAGGTGGCAAATTGCTTATCCGTTCTTATTTTTCCAGAGATTTTTTGCTGTTAGTGGCATCGTATCTGGCAATAAGGGCATTAGCATACTCTACATGGGACCACATGAGTGGTACTGCAAAATGAATAACGGTTTTCTTGCCTTCAGTAATATCCTTTCTGATCTGATCGTAACTCTTCTTCATGAAGAAAAGTTCCTCTACTATGAAGTCATAGGAGAGGCCGGGAATCAAGATATCAGGATGAAACTCTTTCTTCGCATCAAGCCCTACTTCCCACTCCAGCCGGACGAATTCCTCGAACCTCCTTTTTGTACTTAAATGTTCAGGAATATACCCTTCGTCAGTGCTATACTTATCGATTTGATCAAGTATGGCATCGCCCCTTTCTATCGCCCCTTCTTTATAGTAATATTGAGCCAGCATTGCAGTATATTGGATCCATGGTCCATTTCCAGCATGAATATGGGTTTCGATATCTTCTGTAAATGGAAGATACCTCTGCAGCATGCCAAGTTCAGGGTCCCACAGATTATCTACCATGAAGTCAATAGATTTAGTGATAATATCAGGATTTTCTGTAAGTATACAGGTATCACAATGATCCTCCTTACATTGAAAGTAAACAGGGCTCATCATTGTTACATCAGGTCTCAAGTCGAAAGTACCGTCTTTCGTAATACGCCTGACAAACCGATCATTCAGGATAAAACGTCGGTGCACGGATTGACAGAAACGACATTTGAATGAGAGCTCCTCTGCAAAGAAATCCTTCAGGTCAAATTTGTTAGTCAGTTGTGATATAAGATTAAAGAAGAGTATGTAGGCGTGATTTACCCATATGCTATACCCCTTCTCAATCGCAGATTCATGTATACTGGTTGTTGAGAAGAAAAGGAAGATCTCCTCTCGGTAAAAATGTTTAATTGCAAATTGAATTGCTTTTTTAATCTTTTTAATATAGAGCTCTAACTCAGCAGGCTCTTCCTTACGACTGTAACAGGCCAGCAGGTAATTGGCCAGGATAATGCTGCCAAAAGCCGTATTATCTTCCTGGATATAGATAGCTTTCTTCTGCCCATTCAATCCATAGCGCTGTACCCACTCCCCGCTCTCATCCTGAACAGAGGAGATAAACTGAGCTAAACCCTTTAAAAGGTTAAAGGCTCTCCCGTCAGGATCAAGATCCTTCTCTACCATTTGTCTGAACAGAGTAGAGGCGCAGGAACTATCTCTCGGGTATACATATGGATATCGTGATTCCAGGATAGTTGCCAGCAGAACAGTCCCTCGCTCAGTTGATATTGAACATTTAGTAATTATATCCAGATGCTTAGACAGTTTTTTTATTAGACTGTTTTTGTCCATAATATTAAGAGGTTTAATAACAGGTATCACTTCTGCTTCTGAACTATAAGCGCTTCGTAGCACCAGGTACATAGTATACGAGGTAGTGGCAATGGCAAAGTTACCTCCTCTTCGCCTAATCCCCATTTATATGTCTCTTTTACCGGAACCTGCTCGCGAACCTGGTGTTCTATACAAACAGCTATTCCGCATACGATGCATATTGCTACCGCATCAGTCTCTTTTTCTGCCTTGTTACAAATATAGCATTTCACTTCATCATCTCCTTATTTTGTTTTTAAATTGTTATAGGTAAGATATACCCAACAAATTACTCCAATTAGTTAAAACATTATCATTTAAATGTATACCGCCAAAACCAGCATTGAAAGAGTGGGATTCAAACTGCTAATAAGATCTGCTTCTGATCTAAATGAGAAAACGATATAGAGTTTACTCGTGCCGTAGTTAGGCGTTTTGTGGTTATTATAAACTGATTTGAATAATCAAACTTTGTTTGCGAACGAATGAATGCGGGTCTACACAATATAAAGATGTGAAGTTGTAGAGAGAGCGTGTGCGTTACACTTCTTATAGTCATAATAAGTGTCTTTAGTATGCACAGTCAAATCCGATTTGAGAGACTTTTCCTATTCATGTAAAATGGTAATTTTACAAATCAGGCCCATCATATTGCGGTATGAACAGTAATATATTCTCTGTTACAAGCATCTAATCACAGCACCATTTTCTGTTCTCTATTTCATTCTTAAAGAACAAGTGCCATGGCTTCGATGTTAATATATCCTAAAATATCCTTTTGAAATAGTTTAATATTCCTGCAATTGGTGCTCGCCCATGAGCAGGTGCTGATATTTCCTGAACAGCCTGAACTTTTTTCTGAACTCCCGGGTATGTTGTTACATATTTTTTCTCCTGCTTCAGAGACAGATTATTGATAACATTAACCACTTTTTCATTCTGAGTTTTACTTCCCTTCTGAGTCTTAACATCGATATTTACATCAGCGATTACATTTTTCAAACTCTTCTTTGCCGGTTTCCTCGCTGCTGGTTTTTTTACTTTAGTGGTTGCTGCTTTTCTTTTAGTCGTTGTCGCTTTTTTGACACTTGATACTTTTGGCTTACTTTTAACCGCTGGTTTCTTTGCAACAGTTTTCTTTGTGACTTTCTTCGCAACAGGTTTTTTTGCTTTAGCTGTTGTTGCTTTTTTAATAGTAGTCTTCTTCTGCACAGTCGCCGCCTTCTTCTTAACAGCGGGTTTCTTTTTTTGTACAGTTTTTTTAACAGCTTTTTTATTTACCATAAATTTCTCCTTTAATATTGTCTAAGCGTCCTGGTCATTCGAAATAGATATAATGCTAATATAATTTTTAATATTGTTTAAGGAATCTAATATTGCACGCAGGTGAGAACAATAGATTTACCTATTATAATACGTTGATCTGAAATTCGGTAGTTCGCGTTATCCAATTACATCAAAAGTATAGTTACAAGTGTAGAATATAGAATAATTTAACGAATTATTTGCTTATGTCAATAATAATCCGTGCAATTTTTCATATTCATTAGATTCACGTAAAGTCTTAAAAAATCGTTTAATTATTGAAAAGGGTTTTTATTAGATGATATTTGTGTCAATAATCGATGTTTTGGTATAAGAAATTACGTTAAAGTGGTTTACGTCCCTGTCTTTCAAATTCATGATAGCCTCTAAATCGAATATACTCAATGTATAATGTGCTCAGGTTAGACAAGGCTGTTTAAGAGATATTTTAAATTATACGGTATTAAAATGTTGATTTAGAATTTCCTCTGTTAATATGAATTTTCTGATAAACAAAGAGAGTTTTATTGTTATAATCCAAACCATGTTGAACGAACTTACTATATCCAACTTTGCCTTGATTGATGATATTACTATAAAATTCGATGAAGGTTTAAATATCTTTACCGGTACAACCGGTGTAGGTAAGTCACTGATTCTTGGAGCATTAAACTTTCTTCTGGGAAGTCGGGCAACAAGTGACATTGTAAGGAGTGATAAGAAGGATGTATCAGTAAGCGGATTATTCTTTATTAAAAGCGATCAGGTTCGACAATGCATTAAAGAACGTATTGATGAAATAGATGATGAAGAAGAGATAATTTTGCAGCGAAGTTTAGACCAGAAAGGTCGAAATAGATGTAAACTCAACAATCAGCCAATTACTGTATCTCTATTAAAAGAGATCGGGGATATCCTGGTAAATATACATGGTCAGCATGAACATGAATCACTGACAAATCCGATTGAACAACTCAGCATACTTGACAGTTTCGGGAAACTGGATGATCTTAGAACTGAATATTCCGGTCTCTATAGCAAAGCATTGGAAAAAGAGAAGCTGTTATCTTCACTAAATGACATGCACGGTGAAAGAAAGAAACAGATTGATATCTATAATTATGAGATTAATGAGATTGAAAGTTGCCAATTACAATCGAAAGAAGATGAACGGCTGGAAGCAGAGCGTTATATTCTAGCCAATTCTGAGAAAATCCAAAATGTCCTCTCATTATGTTCTGACAATTTATATGAGTCTGATAATTCCATAATTGATGGGCTAAAAGTGATATCAAATGAACTTTCCAAAATCATGGATATTGATAAGGGATTTAAGAAGACTTTAGATGTGTGTAACCAGGCGATGTATCAATTAGAAGATATTGCAGGAACCCTGAGAAATGATGTTGAGAAATATGACTACGACCCGGGACAATTAGAGCAAATTGATGAGCGAGTAGAAACCATAAAAGGTCTTAAGAGAAAATATGGTAATTCGATCGAAGATGTACTTTCTCACTGCGAGACGTCCAAAGTGAAACTGGAACAATTATTAAAGGAAAATGATGATATTGGGATTGTAGAAACCGAATTGATGCAATTTAGGAAGGCGGTTGTTAATGCAGGCAAAGAACTAACACAATACCGCAAAAAAGCAGGAAAAAAACTTTCTGCCCTCATTAAAAAGGAGTTATTAGATTTGGGGTTTGCTAATGGAAGGTTTGATATTAATGTCTCTACTTTAGACGTAGAACATACTGGATTAGAGGATGCCAGCTGTTCTGGATTTAATAACGTTGAGTTTATGTTCTCCTCTAATCCTGGAGAAGATCTCAAGCCGCTTAGAAAGATCGCTTCAGGAGGAGAAATCTCCAGAATAATGCTTGCTTTGAAGCGGCATCTTGCACTGGCAGATCAGACTCCAGTCCTTGTATTCGATGAGATTGATTCAAACATTGGAGGGCGAATGGGACGGGTTATAGGCGAAAAGCTAAAGCTGGTTGCGCAGTCCCATCAGGTTGTCTGTATTACCCATCTTCCACAGATAGCCAGTTATGCGGAACAGCACTTTAAGGTAGATAAATCGGTTAAGAAGAGCAAGACGTATGTCGCTATCGATATGCTCTCCGCAAAAGAACGTCTTGAAGAGATTGCAGAGATGATAAGAGGTGAAGAGAAGACAGATGTGACAAGGAAACAAGCGAAAGAGATGCTGGATGATGCAAATAAATTCAGAAAGCAGATGACAACCGCTTAGCTATACATTTATGCGGATTTACAAAAGAGATCTAAATTATTAAAAATTAACCAAAAATTAACATATTCTTTATACTCAGTTAACAATGCTTTTCTATTCTGACGACAGTAAATGCGTTATTCAATTAATTGCCGAGGGAAAGATGTTAATTTTAGAATAATATTGAAATCTTACAGGTTTTTGTTTTAATACACAGAGTTAGTTTATACCCTATTTAATTTATTTAGATGCCCATGAGAACGTTCGCAAAATTATTTGCTAAATCACCATTTGCGCCTCTGCAAAAACATATGCAGGATGTGAATGGATGTGTGCTTAAAGTAAAAGAGATCTTTGAGGCACTGGCAAAAGGTGACAGTAAATCAGTTGAAAGAATAGCCTCAGAAATTTCAAAACAGGAAGCAAGAGCTGATACAACAAAAAATGAATTGCGCAATCACCTTCCAGGCGGTCTTTTTATGCCTATAAGTAAGAGCGCATTATTAGAAATTTTATCGTTACAAGATGATATAGCTGA
>Ga0257116_1002349_pt1 | contig 10409 bp, 8 predicted proteins | sample SI112_120mmetaG_FD_190150 | JGI IMG/M metagenome (GOLD analysis project Ga0257116, IMG submission 190150) | Marine microbial communities from Saanich Inlet, British Columbia, Canada - SI112_120m | ecosystem: Environmental > Aquatic > Marine > Inlet | place: Canada: British Columbia | collected...
TGGATGGATCGTTGGGCACTCGTATATTGTCTATGCTCCATTGTTTAAAGGGTGCACAACTGTCTTGTTTGAAGGAAAACCGGTTGGCACGCCGGATGCCGGAGCTTTCTGGAAAATCATTTCAGACTATAAAGTAAAATCTCTTTTCACTGCCCCTACCGCATTTAGAGCTATTAAAAAAGAAGATCCTGAAGGTAAGTTTTTTTCAAAATACGATCTTAGTAATTTTGAAAGTTTATTTCTTGCAGGCGAAAGAGCAGATCCAGATACTATAAAATGGGCAGAAAATTTACTGAAAGTTCCTGTGATTGATCACTGGTGGCAAACGGAGACTAGTTGGGCAATCAGTTCAAATTGTACAGGAATTGAAATGATGGAGACTAAATATGGTTCAGCATGTAAAGCTGTACCTGGTTATGATGTTAAAATTATTAAACCAGATCAAACTTTAGCAGAACCAAATGAAATGGGAGATATTGTAGTTAAGCTTCCTTTGCCTCCTGGAACTTTTCCAACATTATGGAATGCAGATAAAAGATATAAAGAAAATTACATGACTAATTACGAAGGTTATTATCAAACATATGATGCAGGTCACATTGATGATGATGGTTATATTTGGATTATGTCAAGAACAGATGACATTATTAACGTTGCAGGTCACAGGTTATCAACAGGTGCCATTGAAGAAGTTTTGTCCGAACATCAATCTGTTGCTGAATGTGCGGTGCTTGGTATTGCTGATAAACTAAAAGGACAACTACCTATTGGCTTAGTTGTTCTTAAATCTGGGGTAGATAAAGACAATGAAACAATTTCAAAAGAATGTGTGCAGATGGTTAGAAATAAAATAGGACCTGTTGCTGCATTTAAAGTAGTCATTGTTATTAAAAGATTACCAAAAACAAGATCAGGAAAAATATTAAGAGGTACTATTAGAAAGATTGCTGACAATTTAGAATATAAAATACCTCCAACCATTGATGATCCAGTTATACTGTCTGAGATTAAAGAAGATCTTATAAAGAATAATATATTAAAAGACTAAAGGTTTTCCTTCGGGATCACCTAAGATCTTACCATCTTGCATTTTAATTTTTCCACCAACAATTGTTGATGTAGGTGTGCCTTTGAATTTATATCCATCAAAAGGTGACCAGCCACATTTACTTTCTATGTTTTCATTTTTAATTTCAATTGTTTTGTTCATATCAACAATTGTAAAATCAGCATCAAACCCTTCTTTAATAAATCCTTTATTTTTAATTCCAAAAATTTTAATTGGATTTTCACACACTAGGTTCATTAATTGATTAAGGGTAAGTTTTCCATCATTTACATGATTCAACATAACTGGCATTAACGTTTGAACACCAGGCATACCTGATGGAGAGTTCGGATATTCTTTATCTTTATTTTCTTTTAAATGAGGGGCATGATCAGAACCTATTGTATCATTAAGATTATTTTTAACTCCATACCACAATCTATCATAGTGAGATTTATCTCTTAAAGGTGGATTCATCTGAGCATACGTTCCAAGTTTATCATAACAATCTGGCGCATAAATTGTTAAGTGCTGAGGGGTAATCTCAAAAGTAATATTACCTTTATGCTGTGATAAAAAATCAATTTCTTCTTTTGTTGTAATATGAAGAATATGAGCTTTCTTCTTATATCTCTCTGCAATTCTAACTATTCTTCTTGTAGATGATATTGCACATTCAGCGCTTCTCCAAATCGGGTGCGAATGAACATCTCCATTTTTAATCAATTTTTTATTAATATTTAAAATCGCTTCATCTTCAGAGTGAACTGCAACAACTTTTGAGCTGCTTTGAAATACTTTTTCAATATCTTCTTCTTCAGCAACCAATAAATTACCAGTTGAAGAACCTGCAAAAAGTTTAATTCCACAACACCCTTCTAAATTTACTAAATCTGCTAACTCATTTGCATTATCTGCTGTTGCTCCAAAATAAAAAGCATAATTGCAATACATTCTATTCTTCGCAAGATCTAATTTTTTTTGAAACTCTACCTTAGTTGAGGTTGGTGGATTAGTATTGGGCATTTCAAATACACTAGTAATCCCTCCTGCAATGGCAGCTCTACTTCCAGAGTGTAAATCTTCAGTATCTGTTGAACCAGGTTCTCTAAAGTGGGTTTGGGTATCTATACATCCTGGCAAAACTGTTTGACCTTCAGCATTTATTGTTTCTTTAGCTTCTTCGAAAATTTGACCAATTTTATAAATTTTACCGTCTTGAATAGCTACATCTGCCTCTTTTAATTCACCATCAATATAACATTGTCCATTTTTGATTATAAGATCTAACATTTCAGAAAAAAGTAATTATATTAAAAATGTTAACTAATCAAATATGAATATCAAAAATGTATATATTTTAGATGATAGAGCGATACTTTACTTAAACGGTGAAGATGCAAAAGAATTTCTACAAAATCTGATTAGTAACGATATTAATAAAGTCAGTGGCAATAATAGCTGCTTTACATCCTTATTATCTCCTCAAGGCAAGTTTTTATATGAGTTTATAATAATTAAATATAAATCTGGTTATTTGATTGATTGCGAAAAATCTCAAGTAGATGGACTATTTAAACAACTAAGTATTTATAAGTTAAGATCAAAAGTTGAAGTTTTAAATCTTAGCAATGAATTTGTAGTTGCTGCTTTTAGCCATGAAAAATTTCTAAATTTTGATGAAGCTCAAGATATTGCCGGCTTTACTTTAAAATATAGAGAAGATCCAATTCTTTTAGATCCGCGAAATAAGCTCATGGGTGCAAGATTAATTATTAATTTAGAAAAACTTTATTTATCATTAAAGAAACTTGAGTTACACGACTCTAATATTAAAGATTATTATTCATTTAGTCATAAACTTGGAATAGTTCCAAAGGATTTTAACAAATTACAAAATAAACTGTTTGGTATTGAGTGCAATTACGAAGAATTAAATGGAATTGACTTTAAAAAAGGTTGTTACGTTGGACAAGAAAATACAGCTAGAATTAAACTTAAAAATAAACTTTCAAAAAGATTATTGCCGATAAATATAATTAAAGGTGAATTAATTGAGGGTGAAAATATTTATTATAATGAAAATGAAATTGGAAAAGTATTAATAGAAAAGGATTATCCATTTGCATTAATTAAATATTTGGATGAAAATTTTAATGAAAAGTCAGGTTTTAATACTAAGAATGCTTTAATTGATATTAAAAAACCAGATTGGATTAGATCTTAACAATAAATATTGGATTAAATCTTAACAATAAATAAAGAGATGTTGTCTCTTAATGCTTTTTTTTCATAAATTTTTCCCATGCCATCTCGTAAAAAACATAGGCAAAAATACTCACAACCATAACCACAATAGTAAAGCTTAAAGATCGAATTAAATCACCAAACCATAGATAGGATAATAAAGATATCCATATCATACCGATCATTTGCCAGATAATTGATTTATAAAACAATATTTTCTTAGTCATTGAAATCTTCTTATTAAAATTAATTGAATATTAGTTAAAAGTGTAAAAAGAGATTTCTATTTAGTAAAAAGAGCAATGAAGCCTAACAAATAAATTACAGTTCCAGTGTTTCCAGAAGTTAAATATTTGTTTTATTTTCATAATTCATAAGTATAGCACAAAAAACCAGAAACATGATCAATAAAGGTTTTATTTTGGTGCGGTCGGAGAGACTCGAACTCTCATGGACTATGTCCACACGGCCCTCAACCGTGCCTGTCTACCAGTTTCAGCACGACCGCAACGTGTGTCATAATAAATGAATGACATCTATCTTTCAAATTGGTAAAAAACATCATGGAATTTACACAAGAAGTACAAAAAGCAACAGATCCTATTTATCAAAAAATTTCAAAAGTAATGCCTGAAATTGAATGGTCAGTACACGCTCCATATATTCATAAAATTAATAAACTTAAAAAAGAAAAAAATGCAGTAATTCTTGCACACAACTATCAAACACCAGAAATTTATCATGGAGTAGCTGATTTTGCAGCAGACTCTCTTGCTTTAGCAATTGAAGCTTCAAAAACTTCTGCAGATATTATTTTAATGGCAGGAGTTCACTTCATGGCTGAAACTGCAAAACTGATGAGTCCAAATAAAAAAGTTATTTTACCAGATATGGATGCTGGGTGTTCATTGTCAGCGTCAATTACTGGAAAAGATGTAAGGTTGCTAAAAGAAAAATATCCAGGTGTGCCTGTTGTTTCTTACGTAAATACATCAGCTGAAGTAAAAGCTGAAACTGATGTTTGTTGCACTTCAGCTAACGCAGTCAAAATTGTTAAGTCACTTGGAGTAAAAAAAGTAATATTTTTACCTGATGATTACCTTGCAAAATATGTTGCCTCACAAACAGATGTTGAAATTATATCCTGGAAAGGAATTTGTATTGTTCACGACCAATTTAATGAAAAAGAAATTCACGATATTAGAAAAAACAATCCTGGAATTAAAATTATTGCACATCCTGAGTGTCCACCAGATGTTATAAAGGCAAGTGACTTTGCAGGATCAACTTCAGGAATGATTAATTATGTTAAAAATCATCAACCAAAAAAAGTAATGATGGTTACTGAATGTTCTATGAGTGATAATATACAAGTTGAAAATCCAAACGTAGACTTTATTAAGCCCTGTAATATGTGTCCTCACATGAAAAAAATTACACTTCCCAAAATATTAGATTGTCTTGAAAATGAAACTGGTGAAATCATTATGGATAAAGAAACAATTGAGAAAGCCAGAATATCAGTTGAAAAAATGGCAGCTATTGGCAGATAATTAAGTGTCAAAAATAAAACTAAGCAAAGACTTTATTCGTAACTCTGTTAAGAGAGCACTCAATGAAGACCTCTACCCTTCTGGAGATATAACTTCAAGTTTAATTGAAAATGATAAAGTTATAAAAGTTAAACTTTTATCAAATCAAAATGCAATTGTTGGTGGTCTATTGTTTGCAAGACATGCTTTTGATTTAGTTGATAATAAAATTAAATTTATATCTAAAAAAAAAGATGGTTCACAAGTTAAAAAAGGCTCATTAATTGCAACAATTGAAGGTAGAGCTAAAAATATATTAATTGCAGAAAGAGTTGCTTTAAATTTTTTATCTCATATCTCGGGTATCGCAACTAAAACAAATCAATTTGTAAAATTAGCTGGTAAAAAATGTAAAATTTGTTGTACTCGTAAAACAATTCCAAACATAAGAGTTATTCAAAAATATGCAGTTAAATTAGGTGGTGGCACCAATCATAGATTTAATTTAAGTGATGAATATTTGATTAAAGATAATCACATTGCTTCATCAGATATACAAAGTTTAGTCTCTTTAGTTATTAAAAACAAAAAGGGGAAAAAAATTACAGTTGAAGTTGATAATTTAAAACAACTTAAAGATATTATGGGTCTTAAATTTAATACAGTCTTATTTGATAATATGAATATTAAAAATTTAAAAGCAGGTGTTAAGATTGCTAAAAAATATTACGAAACTGAAGCTTCGGGAAATATTAATTTAAAAACAGTTAAATCTATTGCTAAAACTGGTGTTGATAGAATTTCTGTTGGCAGTATTACTCATAGTGCTGTAGCTATTGATTTTAAATTAGAAATCTAAGATACAAATTTAGTTAAATCAGGTTTAAAATAATTGGGCCCCTTCATTACTTTTCCAGACTCATTATAAATAGGCTCACCATTTTCACCTAACTTACTCATATTTGAATTCTGCACTTCATCAAAACATTTATCTAAATTAATGCCAAATGCGTGACCTGCTCCATAGGTTACATACAAAATATCTGTTAATGCATCAGCTACTTCTAGTAAATCATTATTATCCATTGCTTCTTTTAGTTCATCTAACTCTTCTTTAATTAGATCTATTCTTAATTTATTGATTTTATCTGTACTAAATGATGGTTTACTTTTGACCTCTTGGCCAAAAGTTTTCATGAAAATTCCTACTTTATTAAAATTTGACATTTTGCTCCTGTAAGTTTTTAAAAATTAATGTATGTTTATAATTATTTATTACTTATAAATTAATCAATGAAATTAAGAAAAGAATTCGACAGCATTGGAAGTGTTAATGTCCCTAGTAACAAGTATTGGGGAGCTTCCACTCAAAGATCAAATAAATTTTTTAATATAGGTAAAATTTTAGTTAATATTTCAATAATCAAATCTATTGCAATTATTAAAAGATCAGCTGCAATAGTTCACTCTAAAGATAAACTGATTACAAATAAAATATCTAAAGCAATTATCAAAGCTTCTAATGAGGTTATTAAAGGTAATTTAGATGAAAATTTTCCCCTAAAAGTCTGGCAAACAGGCTCGGGAACCCAAACAAATATGAATGTTAATGAAGTAATTGCTAATCGAGCAATAGAAATTTTAGGTGGTAAAAAGGGCACAAAAAAACCAGTACATCCAAATGATCATGTAAATAAATCTCAGTCAACCAATGATGTTTTTCCAACAGCAATGCATATTTCTGTAGCAGAAGAAACTATAAAAAAATTACTACCAAGTTTAAAAATTTTAGAGAAGCAATTAAAAAGAAAATCTACTGAATTTAAAAATATAGTTAAAATTGGAAGGACTCATCTACAAGATGCAACACCACTTTCTCTTGGACAAGAATTTTCAGGATATTATGTGCAGGTTACAAAAAGTATTGAAAGAATAGAATATGCATTGAAAGAAATTTATTATCTTGCTCAAGGTGGAACAGCTGTAGGAACTGGAATAAATTCAAAAAAAAACTTTGATAAGAAGATTGTAAAAGAAATTTCTAAATTTACAAAAATTCCTTTCAAACCAGCTTCTAATAAATTTGCAGAACTTGCGGCACATGACTCTATTGTAAACTTTTCAGGAACTTTAAATACTTGTGCTGTAGCATTAATGAAAATATCTAATGATATAAGATTTTTAGGTTCGGGTCCTAGAGCTGGATATGGTGAACTTATATTGCCTGAAAATGAGCCCGGTTCATCAATAATGCCTGGAAAAGTAAATCCAACTCAATGTGAGGCTGTTACTATGGTTTGCGTTAAAGTGATTGGCAATCATAATGGTATAACCATTGCAGGATCTCATGGTCATTTTGAATTAAATGTTTTCAAACCACTAATTGCACATAATATTTTGCAATCAATCGATTTGATAGCTGATAGCACAAAGAATTTTGCTCTTTACTGTGTTAAAGGAATAAAAGCTAACAAGAAAAAAATTCAAGAACATTTAGATAATTCACTAATGCTAGTTACAGCTTTAGCGCCTCATATTGGATATGATAATGCTGCAAAGATTGCAAAAACTGCTCTTAAAAATGATACAACACTAAAATTTGAAACATTGAAGACAGGATTAATAAGCGAAAGAGACTATAACAGAATTGTCAATCCTAAAAAAATGATCTATCCAGCATAAGATTTAATTGCTTCATTAATTAAACTTTTAAAATAAATTCTATTCTGAAGAATAGTGTCTTTAGAAATAAATTGATCTAAAATCTTATTTACCTCAGGATTAACTAAATTATCAATCTCAATATTATTTAAATTGGTGATTTCTTGATCAAAATTATAGACAAAATTAAACTTAATTTTGTTTATTTTTTTTCGATAATTTCGAGGAGTTTGAAAAAACTTATAGACCTCACTGGAGTTATGAATGTCAATTGAAATATTGCTATCCAAAACTAAATTATTATCTCTTACATAAAGCAAACTATCAAATATTTGAAAGTCAACATAATCTAACCAACTAAATTTAGTTTCACTAATATCCAGCAAACCATCTTCGATCCTAAACTTAAATACTAAATTGTTTAGATCTTTAAAAGGAATAATTTGTTCTGCATTAATAATTACATTTATATTTAGATTTTTATTATTTAATAATTCTGATTTAAACAATTGGACCAAAATTGTATCTGGATTAAACAATTTATTTAAATTTATTATATCAATATCACCAGAAATTTTTGAAAAAAATGGAATAAAATTTATTATACCTTCATATTTAAAATCATTGTCTAGTGATTTACTTAAATAATTAAAATTAAACAGATTATTATTAAGTTGGTATGTGCCTTCACTTTTTTTTTTATTATAAGTAAATTCTATTAATCCATTTTTTTGAATTTGTTTGTAGCTTAATATATTTTTAACCTGCAATTTTAAAAAATCAAAATTTACTTTAGTAAGTATTTTCTTTTCATCCTTATGATTTTTTAACTCAACAGTATATGGAATATTGAATATCTCATTATTTGCTACAAAAGTATTTTTATTATCCTTTAAATCATAATAGTATTTTAATTGATCAATTTTATTTATGAACAAAACTTCATTTTCAATATTTCTATAAAAGATTTTGCTATTTTCAATTTCTAGATTGAAATTAGAGAAATTACTATTTAAAAGTTTAACAAAAAAATTATAATTTTTTTTATTCAAATCAAAATTAACTTTATTAAGATTGATATTTTTAATTCTAATATCATTTGATGCAAATAAATTACTGAATGAAATATAGATTTTCATCTCATCAACAGATGCAAATTTTTTATCTTGATTTAAAAATTTAATTTCCTGAAATGTCAAATTAGGTTTTGGAAATAAATTATAACTAAATTCTTCTGATAAACTAAAATCAATATTCAAGTCTTTATATAACTGATTCTTAATATTGTTAATTAGATTGCTGGCATCATAAAAATTGGGTATGGATAAATAAGAAAAAGTTAAAACAATTAATGCTGATAAAAACATAAAACCTCTTTTAAAGCTTAGAAAAGTTAAAAATTTATCTTTTTCAAAAAGAAAATTTAATTTGTTTAATTTTTTTTTTAATAGACTATTTATAAATATGCTGGTCTTTTTAAAAAATTTTGCAAAAAAATTATGTTTACTCATATAATAATATGAAACTTATAAAGAAATATTTTGAATGATAAACTCTGATTATTTAGATAATTTAAATAAAGCTCAAAAAGAGGCTGTATTGCATCTTGATGGGCCATTATTAATTGTTGCAGGTGCTGGATCTGGAAAAACAAAGGTTTTAACCTCTAGGGTTGCGCATATAATAAAAGAGAAAAAGGCATTTCCTAATCAAATTTTGTCAGTAACATTTACTAATAAAGCTGCAAAAGAAATGCAAAATAGAGTGAGTAAGATTTTGGGATCTGCTGCAATAGGGCTGTCTTGGCTTGGAACGTTTCATTCTATATGTGCTAAACTTTTAAGAAAACATGCTTCGGCAGCTAATCTTAACTCAAATTTTACAATTATAGACACTGATGATCAGACAAGATTAATTAAAAATATTTGTAAAGCTGAAAATATAGATATCAAACAATTAGCCCCTAGATTTATTCTTGCTATTATCGATAGATGGAAAAATAAGGGATACTACCCTTCTGAAGTTATAATCAACAAAAAAGATATTTATGAGAAAACCATTTTACCTCTTTATAAGATCTATCAACAAAAATTAACTGACTTAAATTCATGTGATTTTGGTGATTTAATTTTACATACTGTAAAAATTTTAGAAAACTACCCTGACATAAGACAAATTTATTCAAATAATTTTAAATATATTTTGGTAGATGAATATCAAGATACTAATTTTATTCAAAGTAAATGGCTTAGCTTATTATCTGAAAAAAATAAAAATTTATGTTGTGTGGGAGATGATGACCAATCCATATATAGTTGGAGAGGTGCAGAAATAAAAAACTTTTTAGAATTTGATCAAGTATATAAAAATACTAAAGTAATCAGACTAGAACAAAATTATAGATCATCGCAAAATATCTTATCTGTGGCATCAAACTTAATAGCAAATAATGAAAATCGAGTTGGAAAAACTTTAACCACTACTATGGAAGAAGGAGATTTAGTTAAATTGAATTGTTTTAAAAATGGCAAAGATGAAGCAATAGGAATATCTGATGAGATAGAAAAAAAATTAAAAAAAAAATATTCTTTTAATAATATGGCAATTCTAGTTAGAGCTATATTTCAAACAAGAGAATTTGAAGAAAGATTTCTTAAAATTGGCATGCCTTATAGAATTTTGGGTGGTACTAAATTTTATGAAAGATCAGAAATTAAAGATTGTGTAGCTTACTTAAGATTAATACATCAAGAGAGGGATGACTTAGCGTTTGAAAGAATTGTTAATAATCCAAAAAGGTCTATAGGTGACACTACTCTAAAAACAGTGCATGAATACGCAAAAGAAAATGGTCTAAGTTTAGAAAAAGCCTCAATAAAAATGATTGAGCAAAATATAATAAAACCAAAAACAAAAATTGG
>Ga0257116_1002350_pt1 | contig 10407 bp, 8 predicted proteins | sample SI112_120mmetaG_FD_190150 | JGI IMG/M metagenome (GOLD analysis project Ga0257116, IMG submission 190150) | Marine microbial communities from Saanich Inlet, British Columbia, Canada - SI112_120m | ecosystem: Environmental > Aquatic > Marine > Inlet | place: Canada: British Columbia | collected...
CTTCATTTGTTTTTAGATTTTTTAACACTGCTTGTTGCATCTTTTGATCTCCTTTAATTTGAGTAACTTCTGAATCCCAATGAAATTGTATTTTTTCATTATTCATTGCTCTTTCTTGCATTACTTTACTTGCTCGTAATTCATCTCTTCTATGTACAACGTGTACTTTGGTTGCAAATTTTGTTAGAAATGTTGCTTCTTCAATTGCTGAATCTCCTCCGCCTACAACAATTAATTCTAAATTCCTAAAGAATGGTCCATCACATGTTGCACAATATGATACTCCTTTTCCAGAAAACTCTTCTTCTCCTGTTACACCCATTTTTCTTGGATTTGCACCTGTTGCAATAATTACTGCACGTCCTTCATATTCCTCAGAACCTGTTAAAACCTTGTAAGGTGCATGTCTAAAATCTACATCAACTACAACATCATCGATAATTGTAGTTCCCATTCTTTGAGACTGCTTTCTCATATCTATCATTAAATCTGGTCCCATTATGCCATTTTCAAAACCTGGATAATTTTCAACTTCTGTGGTGTTTACTAATTGTCCTCCTGGTAATATTCCTGATAAAATTAATGTGTCATAACCTGCTCTTGAACAATAAATCCCTGCAGTGTATCCTGATGGTCCTGCCCCAATAATTATTACATCAAATTTTGTTTTCTTTTTATCTGGTATTTTTGGGCCATCGTTATTGGTTTCTAACACTGCTGCCCCTGAATCTGCTGCCATCATAATGTCTGATGTTTTTATTTCAATAATTTAAGTCAATATATTATTCTAAAAAATATTATTTTTCATTTTTATTAAAATCCCTTTGTGTTTTTCACATATTTTATTATTTTCTATTTGTGAAATTAAAAGATCTTTTTGCCAATGAGCATTATACAATCTACATTGATTATTATCACAAAAGACCTCTCCTGTGTTATGATAGAATATTATTTGCAGGATATATCCTTCCACAATTTGTGGTATCCTGGGATCATTATACTCTAAAAATTGACCTTTGTATTTTCTCTTAATCTCACTGATATTTTCTTTTGAAAAATTAGTCATTAAATCTAAATAGTATTGCTTTGGTTTTGCAGGTGCTTCTATCATTCCTGTAGTTGAAATTATTATTGGATTTGCACCTACCCATACTCTTGCATGATATCTAAAGTCACTTTCATCAAATGTACATGTTAGTTTATTTGTAAAAATTATGTGTAGTGTATTTTGAGTATTTTCTATTGATGGAATTAATTCACTAATTATTTTATTTAATTCAATTCCATCATACAATGCCATTTCTTCTTTATTTGATGTGTCTTTATTTTCTAATTCCGTTGAAATTTCATCTATTGTTGGTATGTGCTTTTCAAATGGTTTTTTTAAATTAACAATTCTGGAACTTGCAATTTTCTTACATGTTTCTTTATCTAAATTTTCAAAAATATTATTTCTTACCTGAACTTTAATTCCAAATGTTTCTAAAATGAATTCTTGGATTTTTTTAATATTAATTTCTGGGACGGTCGGTTCATCATATAATATTATTTTAGAAATTCTCACTAGATGATTTAGATTCTAATTGTTTATCTTTCTAACGTTTAATTTTTTTAAAGGGTTATGCCGTTTTTTCAGGCACAATGTGACGTAATTTTGTTAAATTATTTAAAATTAGGATTATTTTCATAATGAACTATTTTTTTAAAATACATTTTAGGGTAATAATCTAAAACAATACACATGTTCTAATTTTCTAAATCATATGTAATCTTTGAAATCTATTTTTATGTTCGTGCGGTGATCCACATTTAAGACAAATAACTACTTTATTCAATACTGTGTCTCTAGAATATTTTGCACTTTGAATATTCATGGTAGATAATAATTGAATAAATTTCTCATTAATCATGTTATAAAATTAGTCTAGCCTAATATTTAATCGAATAGATTATTCTAAAATTAGAAAACAAGAATATGGAATCAGTATGAAATTAAAAGAATGTAGCATATGTATTAATTATTAAATTAAATTTTTTTGTATTTTAAATTACTTTAATTTGCAATTAAGAACATAATCCTTTACACCTATTACGTATAGTCACTTCAGTAACATTTGAAATCTTTGAAATTTCTTTTTGGGATATATTTACTCCCAAATTTTTAGATGCTAAATAAATTGAAGCAGCTGCCACTCCTGTAGGATCTTTCCCCTGTAGACTCTGTCCTTTTTTAGCAAAATTTATTATTTCTAGTGATGCTTTTTTTACATTCTTTGATATTTTGCCTTTTTTTACAATTTTATCCACATGTGATTCAATATCAACTGGAGGTATTTTCAAATCAAGATTAGCAATGATTACTCTATAACACCTTGCAATGGATTTTTTTCTTAGACCTGTAACATTTGTAATATCTTTTAATGTACAATTTACCGAAGATTCTCTACATGCAGAGTATATGATTGCAGATATCATATCATCAATAGGTCTGCCTCTAGCAATATTTTTCTCAATAAGTTTTTTGTATAGTAAAATTGATTTTTCTTTAATAGATTTAGGTAATTCTAATTTTTTTTGAAATATTTCAATTTTTGTTACAATCATCTTACTATGATTTCTTTCATATGTTTGACTCATGTTACTTTACCAAAAAAAGAATCATTGGAAGGGATACTCAACCTAGCTATGCCAATAGCAATACGTTTCTGGTTGACTAGTATGAATGACTCTCGCAGATTCCAATCTCTCCAATGATCCCCCGTCTGTGCAAACTTGTAATAAAATGGTAAATCAGCATGCAAGACAATATTAATTTATTTTTAAAATTAATTATACTTGTCTGAAATTCCATTAACTTATTTTATGATCATAAAATAATTCTTTGTTTTTAAAAAATAAAATCATCTGTATTTTTAATAACAAAAACAATTACAAATATTCATGAGTCAACAAGAAACAAATCCTTGGGTTATCATTACTGTGATCAAAGAGGATGTAAATCCAAAAGACATTCAAAATATTGCACCGCAAATTCAATCACTGGTGGATGAATGGCAAGCACAAGGTAAACTAATGTGGTCAGGTGCATTCAGTGACAATCTAACTGGTATGGCCGTTTTTGAAGCAACAAAATCTGAAGCAGATGAGTTTTTCAAAAAATATGATTCCATATGTACAGGATTACTAAATTACTCCATGTATTCTTGGGATGCAATGCCTTTACTTTCAGTATTATCCCACTGAATATTTTTTATTTTTTTTATGTGATTAAAATGAAAGAAGAATTGTGTAGAATTTGTGGATGTAAAATTGATGGATTCAAAAAATGTTTAAAATGTGATTTAATTATTAAAACCATTTGTAATTGCTGTCAAAAAATAGGTATAATTCAAACTCACATTCATTGAATCATGGCGTGTAGGGATAATTGTATACAATACAGAGCAACGTTACATTATCATTTAAGCAGATATGCTTCAGGACAAAAAAGATGTAAAGTTTGTAACATATTCATACAATGGGAATGGTAATTGTGTAGAAAATATGGGGATGTTAACCTTTTAGAAAATTATCTTACTATCTTTCTAACTCTTTGATTTTTTCTGCTGTAATCTCTGCTGCTCTTTTTCCAGAGTATAACATTGAACCAAATGTTGGTCCCATTCTTGCTAATCCGTGGGTTTCAGTAACAGACATTCCTGCTGCAATTAATCCTGGATATACTTCTCCTGTTTTATGAACGACATGCTCTTCACCATCATTTACGTGCATTGGCTCCATTCCTTTCCATTTTGCTAATCCTCTATCTACTAGTCTTTTTACTGCAACAGAATCATGTCCTGATGCATCAATGATTATTTTTGCTTCAAGTGCAATAGGATCAACACATGTAATGTTACGTGGTAATGCTGAAACTGGCATCCAATTAACTACAATTCCTGCTACTCTGCCATTTTTCAATACTAGATCATCAAACTTTGTAAGTTGAAGGAATTTTACTCCTGCGTCACATGCACCTGCAATTAGTTTTGACACTGCATGTGGTCCTGGTGTTAAGTATAATCCCTCTGCAACTTTTTTGTATGGTACTCCTAATTCGTCCCATATTTTTTGTGCTGGTTCTCTAACTGTAACTGGATTCATCATGTATCCACCTAACCAATAACCTCCTCCAAGGTAGTTATTTTGTTCAATTACTAGAACTTTAAAACCTAAATTTGATAATTCTCTACTTGCTGTTAATCCTGCAGGACCTGCACCGATAATGATTACATCTGATTCTGCTCTGTCAATTAATACGTCATGAAATTCATTTGCAATTGCACGTGTAATTTCAACTTCACGTACATCTGTGAAAATCTTGGATGATTGTTCTGCTACTGTTGCTTCTTGCATGTGATAATTCTTTTTGTGAACCATTAATACTTTCGCACCTCTAAAAAAAATTAGGTCACACTAATGATTTTTAATTTTACTATCTGAATTAATAGGAATATTTGGTTTGTTTTTGAATTTTTTTATCCAAAACCATCCAGATGTCAAAAATTTATAACCAAACTAAATTAAATTTTATTATATTGACTATTTCAGATTTGACTCAATCTTCACATGACTCTGTTAACCCTAAAATTAATTGGGCTAGAATTGAAGAGGCTGATAATTTTGCAAAAACTGTAAAATTATTCCGTCAAGGAAAATATGATGAAGCCAGTTTTAGAAGATTTAGACTTCAACATGGTGCGTATGGTACTAGGATGACTAATGATTATGCAATGGTTCGTGTTAAATTGCCTGCTGGAGAAATTTACCCTGCTCAATTTGAAAAATTATCTCAACTTAGTGAACAATATTCTATAGGTAGTGCACATTTTTCAACTCGCGAAAATATTCAATTACATTGGGTGATTCTTGAAGATGTTTCTGAAATTTTTAGGTCCCTTGCTGAAGTTGGATTAACTTCTAGAGAAGCATGTGGAAATTCTGTACGAAATGTAATGTGTAGTCCACTTTCTGGTGTTTGCTCTGATGAAAAATTTGATGCAACACCGTATGCTCTTGCTACTGCTAGATTCTTTTTACGTAATCCTATGGCTCAAAGTCTTCCACGTAAATTCAAATTTAATTTTACTTGTTGTGAAAAACATGGAATGGTAAGAATGGTTGATGTTGGATTAATTCCTGACATTCAACAAGTTGATGGTTCTGAACAAAAAGGATTCAAAATTTTCCTTGGTGGTGGACTCGGTAACAAATCATTTGTTGGACATCAATTAGAAGACTTTACACCTGAAGAAGATTTACTTTATACCTCTATTGCTGTAATGCGAATATTTGATAGATTAGGTGATAGAAAAAATCTTGCAAGAAATAGAATGCGTTATCTTGTTAATGATATGGGTTGGGAAAAATTCCAAAATCTTGTATTAAAAGAAAGAGCAGTTGTTAGAGCTACACAATCTGTAGTTACTCAACTTGAAGTTGATACCACCCCTGATGAAATTAAACGACCATTAACGATTAGTGATGAGAGTGGTATTTCTGCACCTGATGGTTATGCTAGATGGCTTAAAACAAATACAATAAAACAAAAGCAATCTGATTACCATACTGTATTTCTTACTTTAGAAGCTGGTGATATCACTTCAAACCAACTAAATGTTTTAGCTAGTCTTATTCGTGAATTCTCTTCAGAAGGTAAGGCTAGAACTGGATTTGTTCAAAATGTTGCATTAAGATATGTTCATGATGATGACTTGATTTCATTATATTCTAAACTTCTTGAAACTGGTTTGGCAAAATCTGGGGCATTAACTATGACTACACCAATTGGTTGTTCTGGAACCACATCTTGTAATTTGGCATTAACTAATTCTCATAGATTGGCAAAAGAAATTCAAAGAAAATTCCTTGAACTAAAACTTGATGAAGATGATGATCTAACTGATTCTTCAATTAAGATAAGTGGATGTCCAAACTCTTGTGGTCAACATGGGATTGCAACAATTGGCTTCTTTGGAGGTGGTGGTCGTTTGGGAAAAGACATGTATCCAAATTATCAAATGTCTCTTGGTGGCCGTTATGATGGTGACACTACATTGGGTCAAACCTGTGTTAGGGTACCTGCTAAACGAGTAATTCCTGTTATTTTAAAAATAATTGAAATGTTTAAAGAAAATAAAAAATCTGGTGATACTTTGAAATCTTGGATTCATCGAATTATAACAGATAGTGAGGATTCAAACATCAAATCCATTAATGACATCAAAAAAATCTTGGAGCCTCTAATTATTCCTCCAACTAAAGATGATGATCCTGATTTCTATCTTGATTATGGTAGTGATACTAGTTATCATACAAAAACTGGCAAGGGTGAATGTGCTGCTTGACTTCTGTTAAAATTACAACTGATATTGATTCACTACGTTCAGAAATTAGAGACAACAGTGTTCGAGTAATTGATGTTAGACGTGAAGGTGATTACAAACAAGATCATATTCCTAATTCTGTTAATTTACCCTTAGCAACTTTGTTATCTGATGATAGTCCTGAACGTGTTTTGAAACTTGTAAATTCTATGGGTATAGATGATGAAACTCCTGTTGTTGTTTATGATGATACTTTTGGTGCTTTGGCATCTAGAGTAGCTTGGACATTGGAATGGATTGGACATTCAGATGTTACTTTACTTGAAACCACTTTTAGTAATTGGAAATCATTGGGATTGGAAACTAATTCACAACTCCCTGAAATATCTAATAAAGATCATTCTATGAATTTACAATCTAATATTTTGGCCACTTCTGATTATCTAGAGTCTGCAAAAACAAGGGATGATGTAATTTTGATTGATAACCGTGAGAGATTAAATTATCTTGAACAACATATTCCAGGAGCTATTAGTTTACCTTATCGTACACTTGCTAGTAATGATAAAATCCTTCGCTCAAAGGATGATATGAAAAGATTATTGGATAATAGGGGTGTTACAGGTGATTCTGAAATAATTACTTATTGTGGTAGTGTAGGTACTTTGTCTGGATTGGCATACTATGCTCTTAAATCTGCAGGATTACCTAATGCAAAATTGTATGTTCGCTCATTTAAGGAATGGAAAAACCTACAAAAACCTACTGTGAAACAAGAAGATGCAAGTTATTGGGATTTGTCTGCAGAATAATTTAGGCTATTTCATCTCTAAGTTTTTTAGTAATTGTAACTTCAATGTTATCTAAAATCTCTAACATTTTTTCTTTATTTTCAATTATGTATTCTTCTCCTCTATCTTTTATTCTTATTTTCCATAATCTTATTTCTCTATGCTCTTCAAAGAAATTTTCAATCATCTGTTCTCCTGATTTTGTTGGTTCGATAAATTCATCAAAAACTTTTATGGCTTTTTCTATATCTACTTCTTCAATTGCTTCTCTTGCAACATGTATTGCTTGACTCATTGCTTTCAAATTTTTAACTGGTTTTGGTAATTTCTTTTTGGTTAGTCCAAAGAATCCTATTTTCTCTTTACCTATTTTATCTGCAATGTTATCTGCAAGATCATAAACTGGAATTTTACTTAACCCATCACGTTTTTCATTTTGTACGATTAATCCTTTCTCTAATAATTTCCTTAAAGCAACTTCTGCATCTATTTTATCTAAAAATGTTGTCCACACAATTGCCCCTAATGTATGATAGCCTTGTTTTACTGATTCTAAAACTACTACTTCTTGAATTCTTTTGAATCCTTCTTCAATTCTAACATTTGCAAAATCTTTATCTCTAATTGATTTTCTAGCATTTTTTACATCAATTTCTATTGCATGCTTTAATGCTTGTAGTGATTCTGGTACTTGATTAAGTAATGATAAGAAACATGCCTTGTTGTACCATGCCATTCCATATGTCTTATCTGAATCTATTGCTTTGTTGACTGCATCTAATGCCTTAGCATACTTTCTTTGTTCATAATGTACTAATCCTTTAAGATTCCATGCTTCTGGATTTGTAATATCTATTTCTAAAACTTTATCATAAATTTTTAGTGCATCAAGATGATCTTCTAAATGAAATCTGGCATATCCTACTTTCATTAAAATTTCAACATTATCTGGTTCAATTCGTAATGCTTGTTCAAAAATTTCAATAGCATCATCTAATTTTTCATCTGCCATTAGATTAACACCTTTTTTAAATAATTTTTTTATGTTGTAACTTGGATCTACTAAACTAGTTTCTTTGGTAACAATTTTTTCTGATTCAACTTTTTCTGATTTTAATTCTTTTACTTTATTTTTTTTACCAAACAACTTATTCACTTACAGATTTTTCATTTTAATCTAGTTAAATACCATTTTAATTGTGACTATTTTTGATATTTTGAATATTTTCAGGCGATCCAAATCCTGAAATACTTGAAATATTAACAAACGATTGTGTCATCTCAGCCACGAATAGAAATTCAAGGACAGGCACCATTTAAACAATCAGGTGTTTATGAAGTTCAAATTTCAATTACTAATGTTAAACCGTCTGTTGATGAAATTCAAACAAAAAAGTTCTCTTCAATATGGCAAGGTGATTTTCATTTACAAGTTAAAGACGGTATTTTTTCTGAAACGATCGGTGATTCCAAAAATCCACTTCCTTCATCTGTTAATGATTTAAACACTATCTGGGTTGTTGTTAGTGACTTATTCTCTTCATTATACTCTGTTTTTGATGTTCCATTAAGAAAAACATCTGATAAAATTACTCCTACTAAAGTAAAAGAATCTACTAAAAAAATCATCGAAACCCCTAAACCTGAACGTTCTTCTAAATCTGGTTCAACTGGTATGCGAGGTGCAACTGGTGACAAAGGACTTTCTGGTGTATCTGGACCAACTGGTATGCGAGGTGCAACTGGTGACAAAGGAGAATCTGGCACAATTGGTGACAAAGGTGCAACTGGTGACAAAGGCCCTCAAGGTACTGCTGGTGACAAAGGACTTTCTGGTCCTATTGGTGACAAAGGTGACACAGGTACTATTGGTGACAAAGGTGCAACTGGTGACAAAGGCCCTCAAGGTGACAAAGGACTTTCTGGAGATAAAGGAATTACTGGAGATAAAGGAATTACTGGAGATAAGGGTGATAAAGGTGACAAAGGAATTTCTGGTTCTATTGGAGATAAAGGTGACAAAGGTGCAACTGGCACAACTGGTGATAAAGGAGAATCTGGATTAAAAGGCCCTATTGGCCCTATTGGAGAAAAAGGCACAACTGGTTTATCTGGTGACAAAGGACTTTCTGGAATACGTGGTGTTCCTGGAGAAAAAGGTGACAAAGGCCCTCAAGGTCAATCTGGTGACAAAGGACTAACTGGTCCTGTAGGTGTTCCTGGATCTAAAGGACCAACTGGTACTTCTGGAGTTCAAGGAGAAAAAGGAATTCAAGGTCCACCTGGGACGATTGGAGAAAAAGGAATTGTTGGCCCACTTGGTGACAAAGGCCCCATTGGCCCCACTGGCCCTATTGGTTCTAAAGGATTAACTGGTGTTCCTGGTCCTGTAGGTGTTCCTGGATCTAAAGGCCCAACTGGTTTATTGGGAGATAAAGGATCTAAAGGCCCTGAAGGCCCACTTGGTGACAAAGGCCCACAAGGCCCACAAGGTCCTGTAGGTTCTAAAGGATTAACTGGTGTTCCTGGTCCACAAGGAGAAAAAGGTGAACATGGCCCACTTGGTCCTGCTGGCCCACTTGGTGACAAAGGATCTAAAGGCCCTGAAGGCCCACTTGGTGACAAAGGCCCACAAGGCCCACAAGGCCCTGCTGGTTCTAAAGGATTAACTGGTGTTCCTGGCCCACAAGGAGAAAAAGGAGAAAAAGGTCCTCTTGGACCATTAGGAGAAAAAGGTAACACTGGTCCATCTGGAATGCCTGGTGACAAAGGCCCACAAGGCCCACAAGGAACTCAAGGTGAACGTGGAACTACTGGTCCATCTGGAGAAAAAGGCCCACAAGGCCCACAAGGAATACAAGGCCCACAAGGTGAACGTGGCCCCACTGGCCCTATTGGTTCTATTGGTGATTCTGGCCCTATTGGAGAACAAGGTCCTGTTGGTCCTGCTGGCCCAAGAGGTCCCCCTGGACCTCCTGGAGAAAAAGGCCCATCTGGAGGAATGTCTTCTGAACAAAAAGCACTTTTCAAAGAACTTTTAGAAATTTTAACAACTAAAAGTATTATTGATACTGAAGAACAAATCAAACTGATGAGTTATCTTTATTGAATTATTATTTCTAAATTATTATTTCTAAATTATTATTTCTAAATTATTATTTCTAAATTATTATTTCTAAATTATTATTTCTAAATTATTATTTCTAAATTATTATTTCTAAATTATTATTTCTAAATTATTATTTCTAAAT
>Ga0257116_1002357_pt1 | contig 10373 bp, 7 predicted proteins | sample SI112_120mmetaG_FD_190150 | JGI IMG/M metagenome (GOLD analysis project Ga0257116, IMG submission 190150) | Marine microbial communities from Saanich Inlet, British Columbia, Canada - SI112_120m | ecosystem: Environmental > Aquatic > Marine > Inlet | place: Canada: British Columbia | collected...
TCCACCGAAGTGGTATCTGTTGTTTGCCATGGCCGTTTCCGGTATGATGGTTCTGTTGGGAGCCATTGGCTGGTTGGTCTGGGAAGGCACTGGTATTTGGGGTCTTAACAACCCTGTTGGATGGGGTTGGGCCATTGTAAATTTTGTGTTCTGGGTGGGTATTGGTCATGCTGGAACCTTGATTTCAGCCATTCTGTTTCTACTGAGACAGCAATGGAGGACAGCCATTAACCGCTTTGCTGAGGCCATGACCATTTTTGCTGTAATTTCAGCCCTGGTTTTTCCCGGTATTCACGTTGGAAGAATCTGGTTGGCCTATTATATGTTTCCAATTCCCAATCAGATGTTGATCTGGCCCAACTTCAGAAGCCCACTACTCTGGGATATCTTTGCTGTTGGAACCTACTTCACCGTTTCGACCCTCTTCTGGTATGTGGGTCTAATTCCAGATCTAGCAACCCTGAGAGATCGTGCCACGAAAGTGCGCAAAAAGGTTCTGGGTTTCTTTGCCATGGGATGGAGAGGCGGCAACCGTCAGTGGCAACATTATGAAAAAGCTTATCTCATGCTGGCCGGACTGGCAACACCCCTGGTATTATCGGTTCACTCAGTAGTGGCTACAGACTTTGCAACCAGTATGGTGCCGGGCTGGCATACCACCATCTTCCCACCCTACTTTGTCGCAGGAGCTGTGTTCTCCGGTTTTGGTATGGTGATGACCCTGGCCATTATTGCCAGAAAGATTTATGGACTGGAAGACATTATCACCGTTAACCATCTTGAGAAAATGAACAAGATTATCCTGGTGACAGGCTCCATGGTGGGCTACGCCTATATGACGGAATTTTTTATTGCCTGGTACTCTGGAAATGAATTCGAAGTCTTTGCTTTTATCAATAGAGCCTTTGGTCCCTATGCCTGGGCCTATTGGATCATGTTTTTATGTAATGTGATCACCCCTCAAATATTCTGGTTTAAAAAACTGAGACGGAGTATTCCAGTCATGTTTGTGGCCTCCATCTTTGTGAATATTGGTATGTGGTTTGAGCGTTTTGTGATTACCGTAACCTCTTTGTCCCGTGATTATCTCCCCTCAAGCTGGGATTACTATTCACCATCAATCTGGGACATACTAACCTTTGTCGGAAGCTTTGGGCTTTTCTTCACGTTCTTCCTGCTCTTCCTGAGATTCCTGCCCATGGTAGCACTCTCTGAAGTAAAAGGCATCTTGCCGGAAGCTGACCCCCATCATTATCATCAAAAAGACGGAAAGAATGGAGGCGCCAAATGAATCAAACGTTAGGAGCCCTCGCCCGTTTTGCAAATCCTGCTGAACTTATTGAGGCAGCTAAAAAAGTTCGCGATGCAGGCTATAAGAAGTTTGACTGTCATTCACCCTTTCCCATTCATGGAATGGATGATGCCATGGGACTGAAGCGCTCCCCCCTCGGATATATCGTGGGTGGAATGACCCTTACCGGCGCTACCGTCGGTATGGCACTACAGTACTGGGTAGCAGCTATTGAATATCCCTTGGTGATATCGGGCAAGCCATTCTTCAGCTGGCAGGCCTTTATTATTGTTACCTTCGCACTCTTTGTGCTCTTCGGTGCTTTTGGTGCTGTCCTCGGCATGTTCCACCTGAATCGACTACCGCGATTGCACCACCCCGTCTTCTATTCTGATAAGTTTGCTAAAGTTACTGACGATGCTTTTTATGTCAGCATCGAGGCGGATGACGAGCAATTCGATGAACAGAAAATTCAAAAATTCCTCAGCTCAATTGGCGGTACCGATGTCGAGCTGTTGGCAGGCGAGTAAGGAGACTATGATGAATAAGTTATTTACTCGTATGGTGCTCCTCACGGGAGTGGTCTTTTTGATTCTTGCCTGTGGACGTGGTAATTATTCAGAAAAACCACCGATTCATTTAAATCCGAATATGGACTCTCAGGGAAAATACAAAGCACAATCCGAAAGTAATTTCTTTGTGAATGGCGCCACCATGCGCACTCCTGTAGAAGGGACAGTTGCTCGCGGTGAATTGCGGGCCGATGATGCTTTCTACCATGGTAAAGATGCTACAGGGGAGTTCGTCACTTCAGCCCCCATGGCTTTTACAACAGAGATGGTAACACGTGGTGAAGAACGATATGATATTTACTGCTCCGCGTGTCATGGCAAGGATGCCGATGGCAATGGTAAAATTCTATTCTATAAATACCCCATTCCTCCAGCCAATTTTTATGATGAGCGCATCAAAAAGTTGAGCGATGGCCACATGTTCAATGCCATCACAGCTGGCTGGCTTAATATGCCATCTTTTAAAGCGCAAGTTTCAGTGGAAGATCGATGGGCTATCATCAGCTACATCCGATCACTTCAAAAGAATTAAAAGGTCTTGAGCGCACTATGAAATTTGACAATAAAACATACATGTTATTAGAGACGGGGTCCTTCACACAGAAAGCCTTGATCGCAGGTGTTATTGGTTTACTGCTTTCGGTAGCAGGCGCTTTTATGGATCATGCACAATTCTTCCAGGCCTATCTCACCGCTTTCACCTTCTTTACGACAATTTCCCTGGGTGGACTTTTCTTTGTCCTCATTCACCATATCACTGGTGCATACTGGGGAGTGGTTATGCGGCGTGTGGCTGAGAATGTTGCCTGTACCCTGCCCATTATGGGTCTGCTGATGATCCCCCTGTTCTTTGGGATGCATGACCTCTTCCATTGGTCACACGTAGATGATCCACATGTTATGCATGATAAAATACTCCAATGGAAAGCCCCCTATTTAAACACGACGTTCTTTTTCATCCGCAATATCGTCATCTTTGTTATCTGGTCATGGTTGGCGCACGGACTACGAACGCTCTCTCTGGCTCAAGATGCTGGGAATGCAGAGAGCCTGGGTAAAATGAGACGCAAAGCTGCTGGTGGTACCGTTCTCTTTGCCATTACTGTGACGATTTTTTCTTTTGATTGGCTCATGAGTCTCGACCCCCATTGGTATTCAACCATTTTTGGTGTCTATGTGTTTTCTGGTGGATTCCTGGCTGCAATTGCCCTGTTATCCATTCTGGCCAATATGTTGAGAAATAATGGTGCTGGCAAGATCGTAACCGCTGAGCACACGCATGACCTGGGAAAATTCCTTTTCGCCTTTACAGCATGGTGGGCCTATATCGGTGGCGCCCAGTATTTTCTGATCTGGTATGGTAATATTCCCGAGGAAACCATCTGGTTTCTCCATCGCTGGGAACATGGCTGGAAGAATGTCAGTCTTTTTCTGATCCTATTCCATTTTATTGTACCATTTATTCTTCTGGCTTTCAGAGCTGTCAAGCGAGTCCCTGTTCTTATTGTTTCTATTTCAGGGCTGACGTTGTTTATGCATTATGTTGATCAATTCTGGATGATCAACCCCACCTTTAATAATCATCACTTCCAGGTTTCCTGGATGCATCTCACAACGCTCCTTGGTATAGGTGGAATATTTATTTGGTGGGTGTTTATGAAATCTGGCAAGGATCCAATCATCGCTATGGGTGATCCCAAGCTACAGAAATCTATAGAACACACTGTTCACTAAACATCACGATCTGTTTTTATAACACCCGAACTAAGGCGGGTGTTAAAGTATCCTCACAAAAAAAGCCACCCGAAGGTGGCTTTTTTATTTATCCAAGCATTAGATGCTCGTGTCATCATCCCTAAAAGAGATAGTGTACACCAAACTGCATCTGCCATTTTGAAGCAATAGATGTATCATCCACATAGGAGTCTTCCAGCGCAGTATTAAAGCTGAAATAAGGTACTCCATTTGCATCCACACCGTTTACTGTAATGGGATTCCAGGTTGTTGAAAGCTGACGCACACCCCAAGCGGAATTGATCATATTGCCAATATTCATGACATCCAGGGAGAGCTGAAGCGTGTGTAAACCGAAGCTAACATCCTGGACAGCCTTGAGATCAAGCTGGCTGAACCAGGGCAGCATGGCGCCATTACGTTCTGCATATTTACCACGACGAGTGCTCAAATACTCATCCTGTTCAATAAAGGCATCCAGAGCAGCCCACTGTACAGCAGCATCGGCGGCTTCAATTAAGAGGCCATTTGCGTCAACGGAGGTACCAAAATGTATATCGTTGGCATCCTCAGGAACATAGAGCAGGTCATTATTTCCAATCGCATCCCCGTTAAGGTCACCTGCATAGGTAAATGAATAACGGTTGCCAACACCTGTTTCGAAAAACATGGCCACACTGGAGCTCATTTTCCCATAAGTTTTCTTATACACAGCTGAAGAGATAACTCGGTGCTTTAAGCCATAGCGAGAGTAGGAATAGATCGCACTATTGGGACCGTCAACTGTGGGATTCCGCTGAAAAGCGTCTGCGGCAATTTCCGCCGGGATGGAAGTAAGATCCTTTGATACGACATTCGTGTAAGCCATGTTTGCAGTAACACCAAAATCAAAGGCCTTAGCTATCTTGCCAGTAAGTGATTGCTGGAAACCCTCATCTGTATTATCCAGGATTATAGCACCTGCATCCAGGAAGGTATTCGAAACACCTGCGGCCGAGTAAATATTGACCTCGTTAAAGCCGGCAAACATTGGTCTGGTATCACCTGTACCCGACAAGTTTGCTGATGGAGCCAACATGTTGTAGTTGCGATGAACCACGGCATTGACATCTTTTGAAAAGATAGCCTCTAATGAAACTAGCCAGTCATCACCAAAGGTTTTGTCGATAGCAATATCGCTTTTCCATACCTGTGGATAATTGAAGTCATCAGCAGTATCGTTTATCTGGAAGGTGTAAAAAGGACTCATTTTTGCATTGGAGGCCTGGTTGCCTAACCAGACAAAAGGGATGCGTCCGGTAAAGATTCCCGAGCCACCACGTAACTGCATTGTTTTGTCGCCGCGGACATCCCAGTTAAACCCAAAGCGTGGAGCAAAAAGGGGCTTTTTCTCTGGCCATGTTGATGGATCCACATCAGCAGAGTTTCCATCTTCATCGACCCAGCCACCAAAACCTGTGATGCCAGTGTCTTCTTCCAGCTCGTTGAGGTATAAAGGATAATCCATACGAAGACCCAGGGTCAGTTTCAGATTATCAGCAGCACGAAATTGATCCTGTGCATATATACCTAGCTGGCCAACATCGACATAAGCCCAGGCAAAGTCGTTTGCATCTGAGGCAGCAGCTTGAGCATTAAAGTCAATTTCTGTATCATCGTTATTCAGGAATTCTTGGACAGAACCGAAGGTATTCCAGGGATAATAGAACAGATTGAAAGAGTTGTCAAACTTCAGGATTTCAAGGTTTACACCAGCTGTAAGCGTGTGCTTATCCATATAGTAGGTCAGGTTGTCAGTGAACTGGAAAACATCCTGATAGAGTCTATTGTGGGTGGAAAACATCTCTGAACCCATAGAGATAGCCAGATTACCGCTACCATCAAAAATATCAACAACAGGCCATCCAACAGACTTGGGCTCACGTTCATCACGGAACATGGTATATCCCACTAACAGTTTGTTAGCAAGCTTGTTTGAGAATCTTGAATTTAACTCAGCCACATATGAATTGATCTTGTTGAAGATCCGGTAGGATGAGTTTTCAAAAGGAAGCCTGAAGCTGGTTGGACCTCGTCCGATAATTGCTTCGGGGTGGGGCAAGATATCTTTCCAGGAATCCAGATAGTTATAACGAAAAGTCAAGTTATGTGCACTGCTGATATTCCAATCAATTTTTGCCAACAACTTGTTATTGAAGGTCTCATGGTTATAGCCCTGGTATGCACCTGGCTCATAACCCCAGTAATCGCGTAAACGCGCCTGAACCAGGGCAATTGAATCTGCATTCACAGAGGTTACGTTTGCCCCGGTGCTTCCATCATCTGCAATAAAGTTGTGTGCCAATTGATCGCGACGCTCGGCTTCAACATTGACAAAAAAGAAGATTTTGTCTTTGATGATTGGACCACCCAGGGAGATACCGCTCTGGGACGTTGAAAAATCAAGATTCTCGGTTTCCACATCGCCCACCTTGGTTCCAACCATAGCTTCACTTCTGAGATAATGATAAACAGAAGCTTTAAAGGTATTGGTACCAGATTTGGTTACTGCATTTACACCAGCACCGGTAAAACCACCCTCGCGCACATCAAATGGAGCTAAAGAGACTTGTACCTGTTCAATGGCATCCAGAGAAACCGGCTGGGCTTCTGTTTGCCCGCCAGGAACAGCATAGTCGAGGCCAAAAGGATTGTTGAAAATCGATCCATCAAGTGAAAAATTATTATAAAGATTGTTACGACCCCCAAAGGAATTCCCATCACTCTCGGGTGTCATACGAGTAAAATCTTTTTGTCCGCGTGATATGGTTGGGAGGCTCTCGAGCAGCTCAGCATTGATGCTTGTCTCGGCGCCTGTCCTGTTGGGGTTGATCTCACTGTGCTCTGCCGTCACCACAACTTCACCCATTTCCATGGACTCAGATTGAAGTGAAAAATTGTAGCTTGCCTCGTTATTTAAGAAAAGTTGAACACCTTCGTTTTGTTGAGCCGTATAACCGATGTAAGACACTCGAATGACATAAGGCCCGCCAATTTTCATGTTGGGGATGTAATAATACCCATCTTTCATTGTAGAAGCACCATAGGTGGTTCCAGTTGGTGTGTGTTCTGCAATGACATTAGCACCAATTAAAACGGCCCCTTCTGCATCGGTAATTTTACCGTTTATGGCTGCCGTGGTTACTCCCTGACCATAGATCATACCGGTCAGAAGTATCAATATCATAAACACTCTGCTTATGCATAACTTCATACGCGTTCCTCCTCTATTGTTTATCGCAGCAGTTCAAACTAAAAAGTTTAAAGAATTAAAAAACACATATCTCAGAGACCGGCTTCCCTCAATTAGTAGTGTTTACGACAAAATAAAATCGTCCCGTAAAAAAGTCGATTGAGCAGATGATCCACTAAATGGTTCTAAGCCCTGATGAATACCGGGGCTCGTTTGTAGGTGTTTTTAGGGCGCCTGGGCTAGCATTTCTTTCAGCCTGCCATTTTCATCAGCGAGATAAAACAGACCGTTTTTGATGAGGATTCCGTAGGCTTTCCAGGGAGGTGTTGCCACAATATGATCTGCCGGGGGAACCACATCTATGGCGCAAACTCGACCACCATACCGGAATTCTGGCATGATCACATGCGTATGTCCCACAATAACGGTCTCTACCTGGTGTTGTGCCAGCATCTGATCAACATCTGATTGTGTTGCCTGGGGACCCCAACGCTTCTCGTCTATCTCAAAATATCCTCGATACCAATAAGGACCCTGTTTGCCCCATAACAGACTATCGGTGGCATTAAATTGAGCCTTCTCCTTTTCAAAAAGGGTTTTTGAAAAGAGATTAATTTTATCAAAAGATAAGCCTGTCCTGGCTAATTCAGGCGATAACCCAGCATGGACAAAGAGATAATCACCGATTTTTTCAATTACATTTTTTGATCTCAACCAGCGCCCTAATTCAGACTGGTCGCCATATAAATCAGAATAGTCTAGGCCGAACTGGGCTTCCACAAGCCGTGCAAACTCAGCATATTTAGGCTCTATATACCTGATATCTCCCCTCAAGTTCATGGCTTCGTGATTCCCAAGGAGGGTGTGGACATGCCCGCCGGCCTGGTCAGCCTGTTGTTCCAGCCGATATAGAAGCCACAACATTTCTGTTACATGATTCCCGCGGTCAAAAACATCGCCAAGCACCACGAGGTGGCCATCACCAAAACGCCAGTTGAGCTGGTGGTCTATGATATGGTGCTGTTGCAAAAGATTTACCAGGGTATTGAAGTTTCCCTCAATGTCGGAAAGAGCAAAAATGGTTTTCACCCCAGGATACACACTGGCTTGTTGGGTATTACTGGAAAGCTGAACCGTAAATTCTCGCGGTAAGTAACCCCCTTTTCGGACAACCAGACTATCAAGGTCCTGGCCTGTTGAACGCAGCGACTTTAGCACCATCTGGGCGTCCTCTTCCTCGGCCCAAAGAATCAACCCTCCAGCTTCTGTATAAATGATATGAGGCGCTTCAGAGTAGTGAGATGACCAGGCACCGGCCTGGGGGAATTCAGACTGCGTGGCTTCAGTTTCTTGGGTTGTGCACCCACTCAAAACCAATAATGGTAATAAGATGATACTGGAGAAGAAACAGGAGTGTGTTTTATTACAGGCGTTCTTCATGATTCAAATGACTCCTTTTGGGTCCCAGGTTGGCTACAAGTTCGTTTCGGTTAATTTATCTTCTCTAGAGATTAAGGTGATACTTTTTACAGTAATAACGATAATTCTTTGAAACATGAAATCACACCTGCTCAGCCTTATAACCTGCGAATGTGCCATTGCATTATCCTGCTACTGGCAATAGTTTCGCATGACTATAAATTTGATCTGATATGTTGAAAGGACAAACATGAAAACAAAGAATCTCTGGTTTGCTGCCATTGCTGGACTGATGATCCTAGCCTGTGCAGAAAAAGAGCCAATCTACCCCTGGTTAGCAGATGCCAGCATCCAGGTAGAAACCAATGGTAAAATTGTTGGCTATGAATTCTCAGCAAAATGGTGAGGCTCCTGTAATCGGCTGGACGCCGAAACATTTATTGACCCCACCCTCATAACCTACGCCTCTGAGAATTTTATTTCCTACCGTCTCGATGTGGATTCAACCGCCAACGATGACTTATCAGATCGCTATAATATCCATTCTATTCCCTCCTTCGTTTTTGTCGATGAAAACGGAGATGAAATTGACCGAATCGTTGGCTATATGCCCCCAGCCGAATATCTGGCTGAGATGACACGCATTCGCAATGGAATCAACACAGTTCCCGACCTGGTGAAACAGCTTCAAGAAGATCCTGACAATGCTGACCTTTTGGTTCGTCTTGCCGGGAAAGTGGAATCTATGAGTGGTCTAAAGGCAGCCATGACGTACTGGGAAATGCTTTTCGGTCTGGATGGTGTAGATGCTACCCTACACTCAACAGCAGCGTTAAAAATGGCGTTGTATCACGCTCAAGAGAATGAAGATCCCGAAACGCTGGTTTCCTTTGTAAATAATGAAACCAATACAGAGGTGCTTCCCCAGGCATTCAGTGCGCTTCGGAATTTTTATCGTGGGTCACAAGACAAGGTGGCAGAGGCCGAGACCTATCGTCGTTATGTTGACTTTATGTCTGGTATTCATAAAGAAAGTACCGGTCTATTGAATGGTTATGCCTGGCGCATGACTCAACTTGAGCTCAATCTTGCGAATGCACTGGAGCGCATAAGTCAGGGTATCGCCCTATTGGCTGAAGACGAGGGGGCTAGAGAAAAAGCCCAAATCATGGATACTAAAGGCGAAGTGCTTTGGAAGCTTGGGCGTATTGATGAAGCCGTCGCCGTGATGGATGAATGCATACTGCTTCAACCAGAAGATAGCTACTATCAGGAACAGAAAGCGAAGTTCCAGACGCCCAGTTAAAACATTCTTAAACAGAAAAAGAAAAGGCCTCAGCAATTGAGGCCTTTTTTATACTGTGTATTACAGGGGAGTGCTATAAAGTGGCGAGTTTCTCCAGCATGTCGATGCCATTTTGGTTTTCAGGATTGATGCGGATAGACTTTTTATAGTTTCGTTTTGCCCGCCAGAGATTACCCCTGTTCATATATCCCTCACCGAGACTATCGTAGACGTTGAAAGACCTGGGATATTCTTTGACATTTAGTTTGAATATGATGATGGCATCATCCAGGCGGTCTTTTCCAAGCAGGTAGTAGCCCAACACGTTGAGAACGTTTTCATTAAATCCAAATTCCTCAGGATTCGACTTTTTGAGCTCTCTATAGGTTTTGACTGCATCGGTACCATTACCGTTCATCAGCGCGTGATAAATTGGAGCCGTTAAAGACTTTTTTACCCCATTATTCTTCATGGTCAATCCGCGATGGATGGTTTGGATCCAAAATCTTCGGTTTGGATAAGCGTGATCGTCATCAGCCAAAACCGACAGGATGTTTTCATCAATCATTTCCTGGGGTGTCTTCCCAGAAGCCACGGCCTTTTTGATCAAGGGGATGCTCCTGTCCAGTCGTTTCACATACTCGCTGGCCTGGGTATAATCGAAATTATCACCATGGGATTGAACAAAAGTGACATCTCTGGGAAAAATGGAAAGTGCTTTGTCAGCCAGCTCGGGAAACCCTCTAAAATCACCCCCTCGGGCAAAATCAACCATGGGGTAGGAACCTGATTTTAGGACACCGCCGGTACAGGCTACTTTAGAATCGGGAAAATATACCA
>Ga0257116_1002362_pt1 | contig 10346 bp, 8 predicted proteins | sample SI112_120mmetaG_FD_190150 | JGI IMG/M metagenome (GOLD analysis project Ga0257116, IMG submission 190150) | Marine microbial communities from Saanich Inlet, British Columbia, Canada - SI112_120m | ecosystem: Environmental > Aquatic > Marine > Inlet | place: Canada: British Columbia | collected...
GGTTCCAGCAATGTCAAGACTGCCAGTGAATTTCAGTCTGTGTTGAAAGGGTTTGTTGACACAGGCGTATCTGTATCCTTGCTTATCAAATCAAAGGGCTATGTCACCTTGAAATATTAGTACTTCTTTTTCCGCTCGTTCAAAAACTACTTACTTTTTCTTTTTGGTGGTAGCAGTTTTTGTCTTTCTTTTTCCGCCCCTTGCTTTCCTTTCCGGAGCTTTTTCTGCAAGATCAAGACACTCTTTAAGAGTCAGGTCTTTAGGTTCCTGATCCTTAGGTATTTTGACATTCTTTTTCCCAACTTTTATGTAAGGCCCGTACCTGCCGTTTAACACTTGCACCTCAGGATTTTCGTCAAATGACTTGATGAATTTTTCAGCGTCAGCTTTGCGCTTGGCTTCTATTAATTCAATGGCCCTGTCTTGCTCAACGGTATAGGGATCATCATCACCTTTTAACGAAACAAATTTGCTGTCATGTCGAATATACGGCCCAAACCTGCCAATTGCAGCAACAATTACTTTGTCTTCATACGTACCAACGTCTCTAGGTAGTTTAAATAAGTTAATGGCTTCATCAAAAGTGATGGATTCCAGCAACTGCCCCTTAAGCAGACTTGCGTATTTTGGCTTCTCCTCTTCATCAAGTTCCTCAGGAGTTCCGATTTGAGCAACAGGACCGAATCGACTCAAACGCACTAATAGGGTTCTCCCTGTTTTGGGGTCCTTGCCAAGTTCTCTTGAAGTGTCTACTTCTGATCGATCTATAGCCTCCGTAGCTTCTACCCTCTCATGAAAGCTTCCATAAAATGCGTCAATCATTTTATCCCACTCCAGCTTGCCGCTGGCAATATCATCAAACTCCTTTTCTATAGAAGCAGTAAACGAGTAATCAGTAACCCTTGGAAAATTTTTGACCAGAAAGTCGTTAACTATCCTGGCAACATCTGTTGGAAAAAGCTTGGCTTTTTCAGCACCTGTAATTTCCGTTCTTGTGAAGGAATTGATTTCGTTGTTTGCCAGGATCATTTCCAGATATTGTCTCTCCCGGCCATCCCTGTGCTCCTTGAGCACATATCCTCTTTTTTGTATGGTAGAAATGGTAGGTGCATAGGTAGAAGGTCTGCCTATACCCAGTTCCTCCAGTTTCTTAACAAGGCTTGCTTCTGTAAACCTTGCAGGAGATCTTGTGAACCTTTGAACTGCCTTCATACTGTCAAGGTTTAGTTCCTGCCCAACCGTTAGCGGCGGTAAAATCCCTTTGCTCTCCTCTTCATCCTTTTCATCCACATTTGATTCAAGGTAAACCTTGAGAAATCCCTCAAACATGATGACCTCACCTGTCGCTTTCATGGTTTGCGGAACAGTGGAAATACCAATTGTCGCAGTGGTTCTCTCTATTCGGGCATTAGCCATTTGCGATGCAATTGCCCGTTTCCATATCAACTCATAAAGGCGTGTTTGATTTCTATCACCACCTTCACTCTTCTCTGAGAATTCTGTAGGCCTGATGGCTTCATGAGCTTCTTGAGCGGAGCTGGACTTGGTAGTGTATTGTCTTGTTTCTGAATATTCGGCACCATATGCTGAAGTTATTTCCTTTGCAGCATTTTCTAAAGCCGTTTCTGAGAGGTTGACAGAATCTGTCCTCATATATGTGATCTTACCCGATTCATATAACCGTTGAGCCAGGGTCATAGTCTGCGCTACGGAAAAACCGAGTTTGAGGCTGGCCTCTTGCTGTAATGTAGAAGTGGTAAATGGTGCAGCCGGTTTCTTCTGTCCCGGTTTTTTCTCTAAATTATCTATTGTGAAAGTAGCCCCGATACATTTGGTTAGGAATTCCAAAGCTTCCTTGTCAGATGGAAACCTTTCGGACAACTCCGCCTTCAGTACTCTATCACCCTCAACCAGGAACTCAGCGCTGACTTTGAAGAATGACTGAGTATCAAACTGTTCAATTTCACGCTCTCTTTCTACTACCATTCTTACGGCAACAGACTGAACCCTTCCTGCGGAAAGACCACGTTGGATTTTTTTCCATAAAATGGGAGACAATTCAAATCCGACAAGCCTGTCTAAGATTCGTCTAGCCTGCTGCGCATTGACGAGCGCTATATCAATTGTTCTTGGTGATTCAATGGCATTAAGTATCGCCTTTTTAGTAATTTCTCCGAAAACAATTCTACGTGTATTTTTTTCATCTAATTTAAGCGCTTCATGCAAGTGCCACGATATCGCTTCTCCTTCACGATCATCATCAGTTGCCAGCCAGACAACATCAGCTTTCTTTGCTGACTTTTTAAGATCCTTTATAACGTCCTTTTTCTCTTTTGGAATCTCATATGTAGGCTGAAACCCGTTTTTTATGTCAATAGCTTTATTCGTCTTGGGAAGGTCCCGGACATGGCCGAAACATGATTGTACCGTAAAACCGTCTCCCAGGTAGCCTTCAATTGTTTTTGCTTTTGCCGGCGACTCTACTATAACCAAGTTTTTATCCATAGACTTATATTATTAATTTTTAGAAGACTCAAAATGAAAACACATCTAAGACCAAAGTCAAAAATTAAAACAAAGGTGTTTGTTAGTGTCAAGAGTTTTCTAGTTTAAAAGCGTTTTTGTACGTTTTCTCTATATATATTGATCCGGATTATAAGTTTTTACAAAAAGCAGTTGATAGTTACTGCGTTGCTTTATATAATCCAACGTTCGGATTTATTCGGTATTACAGTAGGTAATTTATTAGTAAGATGTTTTCCGCACATAGTTTAATCTGTGTAGAAACTATACAATGAGAGGTATTTATGGCAGCAACAAGTTGGTTTAGAAGAAATCAGAAAAAGCTCCTGGGCATTTTAGTTGTATTTTTGATGGTAATATGGGGAATTGGCCCTGCAGCAGAATATATAATTCCAAAGCCTAGTGTCGGAGAAATCCATGGCCGTAAAGTCACGCAAGATCAGTTTAGTGATACTGCCACCAGATGGGCAAGGATTTTTTTCCGGGAAGCCAAAGAGCCGGTAGCCCAACTGGTTTGGAGACAGATGGCACTTTTTGGTCAGGCAGAGAACATGGGAATAACTATTACCAAAGATGAACTTGCACAAGAGATACGTAATTTTTTTCCTGTTGATCCGCGTATCTTTGAAGACAAAGAAGGTTTCAGGCGTATGCTTGGAAACGTATTCCATTTGACGGAACCGCAGTTCGAAAAAACAATAAAAGAATATCTTTTAGCACGTAAGCTTCAATACCTTTTAAAAAGTTCTGTGAAGGTGACTGAAGACGAAGCGTTACAGCGTTATATTAAAGAGAACGAGCAGGTAAAAATTAAATATACAGCCCTTAGGGCCAGAGATTTTATCAGTCGAGTTGAAATCAAGGAAGACGAGATTAAATCTTTTTACGACAAATATAGTGAGAATTACCCAAATTTTGAAGAAGGAATATGGGGCTATAAAGAACCGGAAAAAGTTAAAATAGAATATATAATTGCAAGAGCTGATGTAATGGAAAAGCAGATTAATATCACTGATCAAAAAATGCAGGAATATTACGAAGAAAAAAAGGATCTTATGTTCAGAACAGAAAATGTGGTAAAACCTGAAGGAGTTAACCCGGATGAAACACCTGTATCAGAATTTAAGCCTTTTGATGAAGTTAAGGCACAAATTAAAGAAAATATGCTTTTGAAAGAACGTGAAACAATAGTCAACAAAATGATTGCTGATGCGGATGATGAAATATATGAAAACATTGACAAAGAAGGTTTTATCAGTTTTGCTAAACTCGCGAAGAAATATAACCTTTCGCATGTTATACCAACGAATCAGAATAACGGAACTAGCTATTTCACAAAGGACGAATTGAGGGAAGTGATTATTGATCTTCCGGGATTCCCCAAGCAGGTATTTGAAAGGGATATAAATGACCCTTCGACACCTATAAGTTCTTCAGAAGGCAAACTTATTTTTCGGGTAATAGAAAAAATCGAAACGCATATTCCTCCTTATGAAGAAGTGCGTGACAAGGTTACCGAAGATCTACGTTATGAAAAAGCATTTGAAGTGGCTGAAAAGGTTGCAGGAAAATGTCTTGAGAAAATAAATCAAACCTCCCTGAAAGAGGGCGTAACGTTTATTAAAGATGACGCCGGTAAATTAGCAATAATAGAAACTAAATATGTCAGTAGACCGGGTATCATCAGCGGAGATGAGGATACAGAAATATTGGGATCTGATAGAGTTAAAATTACTGAAGCGGCTTTTGATTTAAAAGTTGGAGAGTCGGCCATCGCGGTTGAAAACCGAGGCGAAAAAACATGCTACGTCGTAAATCTGGTAGAGAGAAAAAAGGTTGATCCAAAAGGCTTTGAAGAAAAAAGAGATTTAATAATGGAACAATATCTTCTGGAAAAACAGTTTGGTTTTTCAACTGAATGGGAATCCTGGATAGGCACAAAGACTCAGTTAGGTAAGAGCAAAGGCTAAACGCACACAAGAGGTTCAAATTGGATACAATTTTTGGTATCAAACAGATACAAAAAAAACTTACCTGCCCTGTTGTTACATTGGGAGTGTTTGATGGTGTCCATTCAGGACATCAAGATGTTATCCAGAAGACGATAAGTCTGGCGAACGAAAGGAATGGAGAATCAGTAATTATAACCTTTGATCGCCACCCTAAAAGCGTTCTTTCACAGACACGGCAATCTTGTATTACGTCGCTGGAACATAGATTAGTATTATTTGAGCAACTTGGTGTTAATATATCAGTGGTGTTGGAGTTTGATAAAAAAATCTCTGAAATCACTGCAGAAGATTTTATAACTAAGATATTGTATGAGTGGTTGGGCGCTAAAGTCATTGTACTCGGGTTTGACTGCTCATTTGGTAAGGACAGAAGGGGTAACGCTTCAATGATCCGTGACTATGCTGAAAAGTACGGATTTGAAATAGTTACATGTGATCCTTTAGAATTCGAAGGTGAAATAACAAGTAGCACAACAATACGAAAGCACGTTCTTCAAGGTAACTTACAGAAGGCAAGAGGAATGCTGGGCAGACGTGTTTCGATATTTGGAACAGTTGTAAAAGGTTCCGGCCGTGGAAAAGGTTTAGGATTTCCCACTGCCAATCTTAATCTTCACCATGAAATAAAACCTCCTTCCGGAGTGTATGCCACTAAGGTATTTATGGAAGGAAAAGAATATAACGCTTTAACCAATATAGGAACCTGTCCTACGTTCGGAGAAAGTGTGCATAATGATGAACCTGTAGTAGTAGAAGTCCACATAATTGACTTTAATGAATCGATTTACGGAAAAGACCTGGAAGTTCAATTCCTCTACAAGTTGAGAGAAGAGACTCGGTTTGAAAGTGCTGACGAGTTAAAGCTACAATTGGAACGAGACAAAATGAGATTTATTAACAGGGCGTCAGAGAAGGTCTTCGCAGAGTAGGTGCAATTCACAAATTGCCTCTTCTTAATAAAATTCAGGGCAGATAGCTCAGTTGGTAGAGCACGGGATTGAAAATCCCGGTGTCGCCGGTTCGATTCCGGCTCTGCCCACCACATATAGAAAGCACAGTATTTCCCATTTAATTCTCCACAAATTCCCTTCCATTTTTTTAAGTGGAGATATATGGGTATCCGGTATCTCAGCAAACCGAACAGGAAGTTATAAAGCGGGAAGTTTCGATAGTAAGGAATTATTTTGGTATAAAAATGAAAAATAGTCTTAAAATTATCTGGATAGTGATTTTTATTATCTCTTTAAATCCGTGCTATTTGCATGCACAAAAAGAGGAGAAACTTGACCCTGATCTGTTTTATCAGGATTTTGAAGAGTTTATAAGCGTAATAAAGGAGATACAGAATAAATACGTCGATGAGGTTGGACTGAGGGCATTACTAATGAGTGCTTACAATGGTATGCTTGCCGGCTTGGATCCACATAGTCAATTCATTGACTCAAAAAACCTTAAAGAGTTAATGATTGAAACAGAAGGTGAATTCGACGGCCTGGGCATTGAGGTCATTTTAAAAGGCGGATTTTTAAGGGTTTTGACGCCCATTATTGATTCACCGGCCTTTCGTGCAGGAGTGTATATTGGAGATGTGATAATCGAGATCGATGGAAAATCAACAAAGAATATCTCGATTCGCGAGGCGATTGAAATGCTCCGTGGTAAAACTCACACGGAAGTCACATTAACAGTTATACATGAGGGAGAAAGTGAGCCCGTTGACATTACTATTGAACGCGCAAAAATCCATCTAAACAGTACACGTGGTACAAGGATTGTCGATGAAGAAGGCAAGATAGGTTATATCGCAATCACCAGTTTTCAAGACAAGACTGTAGATGACATGGATGTCGCAGTTAAAGAATTAGAGGAACAAGGAATGGAATCCCTGATTCTGGACCTTCGGTTTAATCCGGGTGGTCTCTTGACTACTGCAGTAGACATGGCGGACAGGTTTATTAAAAAAGGTTTAATTGTATCTACAAAAGGCAGACACAAATCACAGCACAACGAATATAAAGCACGTAAATCAAAAACGTATAAAAATTTCCCACTAATCATATTGGTTAATAATGGTAGCGCCAGCGCCTCTGAAATTGTTGCTGGAGCGGTTAAAGACCATAAACGCGGACTTTTACTAGGAACTAAAACTTATGGCAAGGGCTCGGTTCAAAGTTTGATACCAATAAAAAATAAAAATTCGGCACTGAAGCTGACAACGGCTAAATACTATACACCGTCCGGAGCCATGATTCATGGAATAGGTATCGAGCCGGATATAAAGGTGGATCTCACGCAAAAGGAAGTGAGAGGTTTACACAGGCACCTGGCCAGGGTTAATGCGGCAGACATACGAACGAAAAACGGAAAAGAGCCATTAGAAACTAATGATGAAAAAGAAAAATTTGTTGATGCACAGCTTTCCAGGGCAATTGATGTTTTGAAAGGTATAAGTGTTTATTCTAAAAACAACTAGAACTTATAACTTTTCCTGGGACTCAAAAAAACTTTCTAAAGCTTAAAAAGAAGCTGCTTTCAACGCCTAAAAACCCACCTCAATACATATGATAATTCTTGGTATCGAAACCTCTTGTGATGAAACGTCCGCTGCTCTAGTGGAAGATGGTAATAAAGTCCATTCAAACATAGTTGCATCTCAACAAGACCTTCACTCAAAATTTGGTGGTGTAGTACCCGAAATAGCTTGCCGCGCACACACAGAAACAATTATTACAGTAATTGACAAAGCGGTGACAGAAGCTAACATAAAGATGAGTGAAATAGACGCAATATCGATAGCAAATACACCGGGTCTTATAGGTGCGCTATTAATTGGACTTACAGCAGCCAAGACGTTAAGCTGGGTACTGAAAAAACCGCTCATAACTGTCAACCACCTACATGCACATATTTATGCTAGTAAGATAGAAAATGAAAATATTGACTACCCTGCTATCAGCCTTGTAGTATCAGGAGGACATACATCCCTGTTCCTGACACACGATGAGACCGATTACGAGTCGATCGGCGGTACCATAGATGATGCGGCAGGAGAAGCGTTTGATAAAGTTGGCAAAATATTAGGTTTGGGTTATCCTGCCGGACCGGAGATCGATGCCATTGCGCAAACAGGGAATGAGAAAGCAATACAATTTCCCCGGTCTTATTTGAAAAAAGGTTCTCTTGATTTTAGTTTCAGCGGTATAAAAACAGCAGTTTTGTATCACTGTATGGGACAGAACTCAAAGAACACCAATGAAATACCAAAACTAACGGATCAGGAAATTGCAGACGTTGCTGCAAGTTTTCAGGAAGCGGTTGTTGATGTCCTGGTAGACAAAACTATTTTTGCAGCAAATAAATTTTCTTCCAAAAGTATAATCATTGGCGGGGGCGTTGCCTGCAACTCCAGGTTAAGACAGAAACTTACAGATGCGGCAAAGCGGCGTAATATACCACTGTTTTATCCATCAAAGAAATTATGTATGGATAACGCGGCTATGGTAGCAGGACTGGCATTCCATAAGTATGGAGAAAAGGAATTTTCCAACCTTGAAGTTGAAGCAATGCCATAATTTATTTTCATTTCCGGGCTCCAGTCTGGAAACGAGTTAAGAATAGAAAAAAGGTACTGAAAATGGACGACAACACTATCAAGAAACTTTTAACAAAAGTAAAAAAAGGTAACCTTACAATAGAAAATGCCTTACAGAGTTTTAAGGAACTACCATATAAAGATCTGGGATTTGCCAAGGTTGATAATCACAGAACTATACGTTGCGGCTTTCCCGAAGTGATATTTTGCGAGGGAAAGACACCTGAACAAGTTCTCAAAATTTCCGAACAGATCATCAAACATGGAGCTGATCTATTGGCAACACGTGCTAACGAAGAGATATATAAATGTATTTCTAAACAATATAAGAACGCCAGATATAATGACAAAGCCCGGACAATAGTTATTAAGAATTCCCGCTCAAAAAAGAAGAAAGGCTTAATACTGATTGTAACTGCCGGAACATCAGATATTCCCGTCGCTGAAGAAGCTAAGGAAACCGCGGAAATAATGGGAAACAATGTAAAGGTACTTTACGATGTTGGAGTTGCCGGTATACATCGCCTGCTCAGCAAGAAGGAGGATATTGATGCGGCCAAAGTGCTCATAGTAGTGGCAGGCATGGAGGGAGCGCTTGCCAGTGTGGTAGGAGGAATGGTGGCACGGCCTGTTATAGGCGTACCAACTAGTGTGGGATATGGTACCAGTTTCGGCGGCGTTACTCCGCTTTTGGCAATGTTAAACAGCTGTGCCGCAAATGTTACTGTTGTTAATATTGATAACGGTTTTGGCGCTGCTTACGTTGCATCTCTGATCAATAGTACTAAATAGATTCGATCAATTTAATTGTCAGGTAATTTCATTTTACAAAAATGATATGGTAAAGATAAAAAAACTGCCTGAATTAAATGCAAGGAAGAAGAATACACACAAAGGCAGCTATGGACGTATATTAGTGCTTGCCGGTTCACCCGGTTTGACAGGGGCCGCATATCTCTGTTCAAAAGCAGCATTGAGGAGTGGGTCCGGCATAGTTACCCTGGGAGTGCCTGAAAGTCTGAATCCTGTAATGGAGGCGAAACTGACTTGCGTGATGACACGTCCACTACCAGAAACAAAGGAGTCTACATTATCCAATAAGGGAAAAAAGGAGATCATGAAGTTGTGTGAATCTCACGATGTCGTTGCTTTGGGACCGGGCCTTTCTCAACAACCGGAGACAAGAGAGCTCATCCTCTGGTTAATACAAAATATAGACCGTAACATGGTAATCGATGCTGATGGACTTAACGCGCTTTCGGATAAAGCGAAGGTACTGCACAAAATAAAAAGGCAAGCAGTATTAACGCCCCATCCCGGAGAGATGTCACGCTTGGCCGGTCTTGATTCAGCACAGGATGTGCAGAAAGATAGGCTGAATACGGCATCGCAGTTTGTTCAATCAATCCAGAAAAAATTAAATAATGAAAGAAGGCTCATCCTGGTGCTAAAGGGTGATAAAACGATAGTAGCAGACAGTGGTAAAGTATACGTAAATCGCACGGGTAATCCCGGAATGGCAACGGCCGGTGCAGGTGACGTCCTTACGGGAATCATTGCATCATTAATCGGCCAGGGATATGATGTATATGACGCATCACAACTTGGCGTGTACATCCATGGACTGGCAGGCGGTATTGCGGCAAATCAAAAAGGAGAACTCTCAATGATAGCTTCCGACATCATTGAATACTTACCTGACGCATTTATAAAATATAATAAGGGTTAGAGAAATAATCGAAAGGACGGAATAAATAGAGATGGCGTTATCAATAGAACAACTTGAGTCATGGGATAAAGAGGCGGGGATCCACTTTGACAAACTCGAAGAGGTAGACGAAATGATTAATAGAAAGCTGGTGGACAGGAACCTTGCCAAGCGTATGGGCACCGTAGCAGAAGATAACATTCATATTTTAATATCAAAGCTATGGGACTCTCTGGATGGCACAGATTTATCAGCAATATGTGACATACTGGATAAAATTAAGAGAAAAGAACCTGATGGAGAGATAAAGAGCGATCTGAATAAAATAGCCAGTAATAAAGGACTCGGTGATACCGTAACAGAAATGATAAAGAATCATAAAGGCCACACACTCATGCTCGCTATGCAGGTTATAAAAAAACTATTACCATGATTAACGCAAAAATTAAATATTGCTTTATGAAACAAAATAATTTATATGTTATTGGTTGAAATCAGAATTTTATCCGGA
>Ga0257116_1002373_pt1 | contig 10323 bp, 6 predicted proteins | sample SI112_120mmetaG_FD_190150 | JGI IMG/M metagenome (GOLD analysis project Ga0257116, IMG submission 190150) | Marine microbial communities from Saanich Inlet, British Columbia, Canada - SI112_120m | ecosystem: Environmental > Aquatic > Marine > Inlet | place: Canada: British Columbia | collected...
TTGTTGGTCTTTATGACAATGTCATTATCGTCGGTAGTACCCAGAAAATGCTGGGTCTCATCAATGTCATCATTACCATATGACTTCCAGGGCTTACCGGAACCTACGTTCCCGCTGCCTGTAGAACTACCGCTACTACTATAATTATCCATGCCTGACCCAGAGGAGGTACCGGCATCAGGCTTTGCAGCATATACCCGCTCACATAAGCCCATGTTATAGAACGCTGCGGCAAACAGCAGTACAACACTCAGTAATAATAGACGTCTTAGACAAGTACTCATTCTTCCATTCCTTTCATAATGACCTGTTTTCTGTTCCTGGAGACCTTAAGCTTTTCCAAATATTTGTAATTTTCTCAATCGTGTATTCTATATACTTCATCTATATTCTCTGCATGTTAATAGTTAATTGACAATAGTCATTCGTCAATCGAAAATTGCTCTTTACTGATATAGTCCCTGATCTGTTCTGCATGGTCATCCTTAATCTCTTTAAAGCGGATGCCTGCGCTCTTGTTCTTAGCACTTTTATCTTCCCTCACACACTCACCGCTGCACTCTACTACTTCATTACTATTGCGGCTGCTGCCATTAAGCTGGAACCTCAGGTCATATAAATCCTCACCTGCTATCGAAGGGTCAGGAATCTCTATCCCACTCTTCCCATGACACGCCTTAACTTCACCCATCATCATGCCACCCTCACTCAGGTTCAGGATGTTAGACTTTGCGGAGATAACGCCATTATGGCCGGGATGAAACTTGAACTCTACCGGTAGCAGTGTGCTGACACGTGGATAAGCCCTGCTATTGGTGCCGTTTCCTATTTCTTTAACAGAGCCACCCTCTTCAGCATCATCTCTCTTCATACTATTAAGCAGAATTGTATGCTGGAGACAGTTCTCGCATTCCAGAAGATGTTCTTCAACTTCAGCCCTCTCATTGGCATCAAGAAGATTGTCCAGATAACAGGCAATAGTCTCTTCTGAAGGACATATGATGTCATTCTCCTGCAGTGAAACCTCTTGTTCTTTTGCCTTATCCAGGTATTTCTTTATAAATTTGTCTATTTTATCCATTTTGTTCTCTCTTTTATATATGATATAGATTGTTTACGCCCCAAATCAAATGTAGCCAGAATACTCACTTTTATTGAGTGTCTATATAAATAGATCCTTTTCACTCAAAAACCTTGCAATAAATCTCTCTTTTTTTTGAAATTTTTATTAATTTTTCTCTAATTCTGGTATTTTTACTGTAAACAGTGCTTACAGAGATACTTAAAATATCAGCTACAGTCTCTACAGGAAGCTCTCTCCTGTAATATAGCTCCAGATACAGCTTATCATTAGTATTCAGATCAGAGATTAACTCTGTAAACAACTCCTTATACTCTTTCTCTAACAACAGTGCTTCAGGTTCCTGTTCTTGAGAACAGGTAAGATTTTCTATTTCATACTCGTTAGCCGTAGTATTGCCAAATGTATGCTGGTTCTGCTTCTTAATAAATTTCAGCACTAAATTGCTTGTAACAACCACGAGCCAGCTTGAGACGGAACAACCGTTTCGACCCTCATACTGCTTCAGCTTCTTGTAGTCATCCTCAATCAGGGAGAGAAAGAGATTATTATGAATGTCATGCGTATCCTGGTTATGTGATTCTACCTTGTAAGTATGGAAAACCACCCTTATGGTATGATGGATAAGGTTAGTATATTTGCTGACAAATGTGTCCCAGGACTCCTGACATCCTTGAATACATGCAGACAAGAGCTCTTTTTCTGTAAGGCTTTCAGCGTCCATTTTTCAGGTTTAAAGATTTCTTCGTTATTTGTAACTACACTTACCCAAAGAAACACATTTTAAAATAAAAAAAGTCATTGCCATTCACTTAAGGTGAACGATACAAGAGCTTGTATAAAATATCTTTTAAGTTATTGTTATTGCCTGCCTTTAAAATAGTAAAACTTAACCTAAAATTTCACCATCTTGGTTAATGTTTATAGCATCCTTGCCACCACCACACTTAAAAAGCCTAACATTGCGAGTCGGGATTTCAATTATTACATCGACATAGTGTAGCATGGAAGCGTAGGATCATTACACACTATAGGATTGGCTCCATTCATGTGGTCAATAGTATCACTGAATACCTGCTTGATTCCTTCCCGTACTGCGACTAGTGTAGATGTGCTATATACATTATTATTTATGTTGTCTATATTTGCCAGAACGGAATCAATATTAGTCTTTATATTTGCGAGAGCGTCGACTGCTCCGAAGTCATTTATATGGGCAGCCAGAAAGGTCTTTGCCTGATTTAACGAGTCCGTAATGGCAGTAATATTTGAAGTTAAACCGTGTCTCGTCATAACAGCCGCTTCCAGAAGATGATGTGCAACCGCTGTCTGTTGTGTGAATTCAGTAGTCTCCTCATGGCCAGCAACGATCGCCCTGGCGGACTGTAATCTGTCAAAAAACACGTCTCTGCTGTCTATGAACTCGGTAATAGAAATATTCTCCATATCACTGATCACATCATTCACCTTGGCTAGAAATGCCTGGTGCTCTTCACTGTGCACGGCATCTGCCGCAAGATCAGCATCATGAACATCAATCTCTCCGCGAAGCATCCTGGCAAACGTAAGCAGATAAGCCGTACTTGAAGCTGTAACCGGAGGATCGATCACGTTATCTAAAAGGAGGGCCGAATCATTAGTAGCATGATTATCCCAGTAAGGATCATATGGAATATAATCGCCGTTTACATCCGTTGTAAACTTGCCATCTTGATCTTTTGTGTAATAATAATTGCCAGTATTATCCGCTTCGAATACGCTGAATAAAAGTGTATACGTTCCTACTGCCAACTCTGTGGAATCGTTATAGGATTTCCAGCCTGTCTGATAAAGCGTACTCACGTCTAGTGTCTCAGAAAACTCTAGTTTCTCAGAAGTCGTCCCGCTTACACTGGAAAAATCGGTATTAAAAGTGTCTTTATTCATGTATTGAATAGCAAGCTCATCTACTTCATCTCCATTAGAGTCAAGTATCTGTGCCCTGAAAAAGTCTCTTAAAGAATTAACTCCACCATTTTCACCGGTAATAAAGTTGTAATCAAACGAGATATTGCGGGCGCCCTCCCCCGCAGCAACAGTGAAATCCCATTTCAGAGTTCCTCTATTTTGTGGTGTTGTCCCATCAGATTGAAGTCCCCCGGTATGGATTACGGCAAAATTATTATCACCACCATCATTAGTGCCAAAGTTATCAGCAAAAACTGCATTGCTCTTGTGTGTACCGGGGGTAGGTGGAGTAATGTTGCCAAAGGTATTCGTAGTATACGCATTCTTTCTGCTGGTCCAGGTCTCATTCGCAGTCCAATCGGCCCGCCTCCAGTCCTGAATGTTGGCTGCGCCCTCAGCGTTAGCAGTAAAATATAAGCCGATATTGTCTAAGAGTGTGGCAGTATCATAATCGTCATTGGAGCCGGCTCCAGTTACATCAAAGAGGAGCGTTATCGTTTTGTCTTTTGGTACAGTGTATGTTCTATCAAGGGTTTTCCAGCCTGTCTGAAAACCTGCTTCCTGGTCCAAAACGTCATCAGGCAATCCGGTTACAGATGTAAGTGTTGAATCATTCTTTGACTCACGAAGTAAGCTTGTCACCGTGTTACTATTTTCTACCATCGTTACCAAGAAACGATCGTCCTGAGCAGTACGCCCTGAAGAAGTTTCAGTAGTTATAAAGTTGTAATTAAAGATAGTTTGAAGGGTGCCGGGCACATCGAATGTGATATCAATCTTCAGATATCCGGTTTTTTCTGGGACTGAGTAACCTGTATGGACTACGGCAATATTAGCATTATTGCCAAAGTTTTCAAAAAGCGTAGCAGCACTGGTAGTCTTGCTTGTACTGATGCCGGGTGCGACGCCTCCAGTGCCAGTAAAGAAGTCAGTCGTAGTATAGGTAGAGGTTGCTTGTGTGGCACCCGATGCAATATTCTGGGTCCTATCCCAGGCGCCAACAGTGGCATTAGTGGGAGTAGTAGAGGTAGTATGAGTTGCACCCCAGACCGTCTGGTCCTGGGAAATGGACTCGGGAGCCGCGGTAAAATATAAGCCGATATTGTCTAAAAGTGCGGCTGAATCAATACGATTATCAGACGCATCAGATATGTCAAAGAGGAGCGTTGTCAATCCAGCTAGTACAGTGAATGTTTGATCAAACGTTGTCCAGCCTGTAGCGCCACCCGTTGCCGTCTCCATTGTATCACCAGGCAAATCGGATACAGAAGTAAGTGTTGAAAAAAACGCTTCCTCATTAAGTAACACCCTTTCGCTCGAGTCAGAACTAATCAACTTAACTATAAACGCATCGTTCTTAATACTTGAACCAAACTCACCTGTTACAAAGTTGTAATCAAAGATAGTTTGAATGCTGCCGAGAGAGGAGGCGGTAAACGTCATCTTCAGAAACCCGTTATCTTCGGCTCCGGCAAATCCAGTGTGGAGTACTGCGAAATTAGCATTACTGCCAAAGCTTTCAACACTACTGAAACCGGATTGAAGAGTGCCGTTGGTCGTGTTTGAATTGGAACCCGGTGCAACTATATTATTACCGTTACTATCTTTTCCGAAGACAGTATCAGTGTAGGCATTTTTTTTGCTAGTCCAGCTATTGTTTTCTGTCCAGCCAGTTGGAACACTGCCAGTTGATGTTCTGACTTTCTCTGTAACATTGCCCGCACTACTATTTGCAAAATCTTTTAAGGCTCCTGCAGAACCATTACCTACAAAGAGGCCACCACCACCTATAAAGTCACCACCTATAAAACCGTCATCTACAATGAAGCCATCGCCATCCTTAACGAATTTATCGCCACCTACAAAGACGCTATCTTCACTAGCATCTTCACCGGGCATATCTTTCTTTCCACCTTTCATGATCTTTGCAGAGAATGCGGTTTCCGTAGGGTCTTGTGTTCCCAGGCTTGTTCCGGCTTCAACCTCCGTTGTGGTGCCATCTTCATTTGTTATAGTAACCTCTCCCTCTACACCCGTAACTTCCACCTCTCCTGTTTCAGCATTAACCGTCGCTTCCAGAGAACCACCTTCTTCGATTGACACAGTACCCGTGCCAGTTTCAAGCTCAACCACACCTTCCTCCGATGATATAGTTATCTCTCCTGTCTCCTCATCCACTTGCACCCCGGCAGTCTCACCTGATTCAACATTTATAGACCCTGAGCTTACTCTAACATCTAACTGCCCTCTATCTACGTGCACAGATGCTCTGCCTGATTCCGGTGTTGAAATATTTACGGCGACACCCGGCTCAATGCTGAAGCTCACCTCATTTCCTGCACTGGCAAAGTCTATAAGCCCCTGCGTCAGATCAATACTTGTAACACCACCGATATAGGCAAAAGCAAACTTTGTTCCCCTCACTGATGCCACACCGCTGGGTGTCTCAAATTCCGTCAACACTGATTTGCTGGGAGTTATATTTGCCAGAAACTTCCCCGCCTTTATGTTAATATTCCTGACAATTCCACTCTGTTCACCTGATACCTGTTTGATAAAGCCGCCCTCTGAGCACTCATCTGCAGTCATGTGCCTTGAACATACAGTGAGTGAAGTGTCCTCATCAATCTCCAGGCTGGTGTTGTCATTAAAGACCAGGTCTGCCGTTGAGTTGTGCATGGTCATGACAGAATCATCTTCATAGACAGCAGAATTTCTTATCCTGTTACCTATCTTTTTTACTGTCTTCGATATCGACTCATGCTCCACCTTAACATCACCTTCATATTCAGATACCACTGCCAATCTCTCTTCCTGCTGAGACAGCACTATTTGAGGCAGGGATAATAGTGTGAGGAGGAAAAGTATTGCAATGTAGCAGTGCTTATTCATTTTATTATTAACTTTGCCCTGGTAAAAGAACCTGATTTTATCCATGTGTTTATTTGTTCTAAACGATAATTAATAAATCATGCCACCTAAAGGTGCGTATACCCGACCAATTTAACCAATACTGAATTTGACGATGGCACTACTGGAGACACTCTTCTCCTCTGCAGTTCCCCGGGCGACATCACCGACAACTATCCCCTTGATTTCACTATTGATTAGTGATGTCATAAAAAATGGCATTGCAACCTTATAATCATTTTTGCACAATGCTCCCTCATTTGATGCATTCACAATTGAACTGACAATCAAATCCAGCATTGTAGAGACAACATTGCCAGATTTTAAAAATTTATCTATTATCATGAAGGCAAAAGAGTCAGGACAGGCAATGTTGCTATAGGCTAAGACTCGGGATATACTGGCGAATGGGCCGGTACGGATTTGAACCCCATCTGTAAAAACACTACCCACTTCTGCAGGAGCCGGAATCCACTTAAATGTATTCGGAAGTATTATCTCGACGTCACCAACTACTTCATTGCTAGTAACATCAAACTTTCGCGTTTTTTGTGCATACGCTGGCGTACTGAGTGAGTAAGCAAATATGATGAAAATTGATATGACCAATATAGTTTTTGTTTTTATACTCATTATAGGCTCTCCTCAGGGCCGATTCGAATATTGTTATGCTACAAACATTACACTACATCATTTATGGTTGAATCTTGCTGACAGACACAGATGACGAAAGGACGCATGACGCAAATCCAAAATCTATCAAATAAAAAAAGCCTTGCTGAAGAGAATGACTATCTACACCATCCATGGCAGCAAAGCTTTTGTGATTTTGGTTTTTCTCTACGCTATCGAAAGGCTTCCATGCCACCTCAGCGCCATTCAAACAGACTCTGATTGCCAGAAGATGAGAAGGCAGCTATTAAAAAAACTTATGGTATTTTTGCCTCCTCTACACCTGACTAGTGTCCGGTACACTAATAAACACACATACAATGCCATTGCCTTCTTCAAAAACAGTAAAATAGCTAAGCATTGACATTAACAGGTGTTATGGAATTATTGACAATCTCTGGTTTTCGGCCCTTCTCTTTTTGTTATGATTTCATAACGAATAACGTTAGGAACTCATAACGTTATTCAGCAGTAAATGTTATAAAATTTCTACCGTTTTCTCTGTACTATTTTGGAAGGCTTTCGTCTCTCTTCCTGCTGAGGCCGTACTGCCAAAAGGTCTGTAGACACCACCCCTCACAGTAAGGCTTTTAATTGATAAAAATGCCCATGTTCCCTCTATACATGTCCTTTGTCTTCGATTGCAATTAAGACAGATTATATAGCAATAACCGATTTCTGATCAAACGAACGCGAAACCAGCCTCAATACGCATGTCTTTAACTGGCAAGTAGTTACCGTTTTTATCAAAAGCCCAGCTATTCATTTTGTTATGAAACCCTAACAAATTTTGTTAGGGTTTCATAACAAACAGCTACAGCTTCGACCGGAGAAACCCCTTGTTAATTACGCAGCATCTCAAGGAATCCGTTTTTATTCATACTTTTCTATTATGATTTAGCAATTTCTCAATTGCCTTGCGGCGATGATGACTCCCTCTTCTGCGCATTTGCCCGAGCTCTCTGCCCGGCACTCGGACCCTTTTTATAACCACCCGCCTCTCCTCCTCCCACATCTGCACCTTCTCTAGGCCCTGTCCTAACACTGTCTTTGTACATAGCACCTGAAACTACCTTCTTAATTTCACCACTATTCAACGTTTCAGTTAATGAAGGCGTTATGATCTGATAGTCATTTTCAAACTTCGTTCCGTCATCCAGCGTGCTTACGATAGAACCTATAATCAGGTTTATCCTGGTAGTCACTACATTGCCAGACATGAAGAACTGTTCTACTGTCAAATAGGTAAGAGAATCTACAAGTATAACGCTGCTCTCTGCCAGGACGAGAGTGACACTGGAAAATGGACCGGTTCGGATCTGGGTACCTTCTGAAAAAGTGTTGCCTGATTCTTCAGGTATTGGAATCCAGTCAAATGTATTTGGAAGCATCATCTCAATATCACCATTTACCTCATCAATGGTAACATCCAACAGCTGTGCATCCTGTGCATAAACAGGAATAACATAGAAAAATATGAGACAAACCGGAAGAATCAGTAAACCTCCAATTTTCATGACGACTCCCTCCCTTCTCAATTACCTGAGACACTATGGCTTTCGACAAATGTCCCTAAAATAAAAAAGCCTTGCCAGAAAGATGTTTATCTTAAAAAATCTCAGGTAGCATGGCTGTCTCTTTAGAAACGACATTCATGTCGTTTTAATAGACCCTTAACTTTACTTCCTATGATTACTCATGGCTTGCCTTTATCTGAAATGTACTGTAAATTGTCTCTATTTAACATAAATACCAATAATTATTATTAGATAGAAAAATTTATGCTTGGCTTGGTAGATACCCAACTGTATATTTTGGGTAGCATTATTTCAGTGATAATACTTACTTTTTACCATAACAGTAAGCAATGTTGGAAGGATTAGTAAGCTTCTTATATTCATGTAATCCCCCCCTCACAAGCCGACGGACGAATACACAATAAGTACTCCGAGATCCAAATCCAGAGCAAACTCTCTTTAATCTACTTTATATAAAAACCAGGTATTTAACTTACACAGAACTCTACACACAAGTTAACCTGAAAGAAAAAGTTACTTAAATCGCACAAGAAACTTACTAATGAGAGCAAATATTACATATCAAGGTATGCATGTCAATATTAATGTTTGCAATTAATGTATAGTATTAAATCAGAGTATCCTTAATAAGGCAAAGCCATGAGTTTTGGAGAACTGTAATGATTTAATTTGTGTATAAATTGATAGAGGATACAAGAGTTAGTTTGTACGAAGTTGGCGTATTTATTTAATTTACGATGAATTTGGGTAAATTTGTCATGTTTATTAATTTTGTAAGTAAATGTTGTCAGGCAAGTCCCGATAATACTGATAGAAACTCATTGAGATTGAGCTTTAGGAGAAATGCGGCCAAAAAGGGGAAATACTATCAAAATATCAATATCCGTCTGTATGGTTATGGCGGTGATTATGGTTAACCTAATGTGTATAAGGGGCCATGGTCAAACAGGCAGTATAAAGTTGGCTTGGAAAACAAGCCAGCATGGGTATCGCTGGTCGGGCAAAAGTTCGGGGCTTGGTTATAAACCGGTACCAGATGTATCAGTGCATAAAAAGGCAAGAGTGGGATTTTCGTCCCGCCAAGACTATACCGGAGAATATGATAACGATCTATACAGAGAGTGGTGTGAAGAGACATTTGATAACGGAAAATATATTTATGCTGCTTATAAGAATATAGCTTTCGGAATAGAATATAAGTCGGAGGCAGAAAAGACTGACTTCTGGCAGACTCCCATTGAAACCGACATACTGAAGAGTGGTGATTGCGAGGACGCAGTTTTTCTGCTTTTTTCAGAGCTTCCTCCAAATCAAAAGAATGCTCAGATTGTGTGGGGGCGGGTAGTTGACAAGCAAAGTAAAGCGACAAGACCACATGTATGGTACCAATTGACAGATAAGAGAGGACAGAAATTCATTGTAGAAGGTTTCTCTAAAGACTGGGATGGCATTATACCAGTGGGAATAGCCAAAAAATATGAGTCAAGAAAACCAATGCTGACAATCCCACATACTAAAGTTACCGAACTCGCCAGCTTACTTCTAGACGCAAACGGAGGACAGGCATACTGGTCATTGATAAATTTACTCAAACCAACAATTGACGTTGACAACCGAAATTATTTACTAAAAACAAAGACCAAGCCTCTTCATTTCAGTTATGAGTTCACCGGACATATCGCGAACACACAAGATGAATCCTGGACTCCTGCCAACCATAGAATGCGCAAGGAAATCTTCAACATTTTCAAGAAACTACATAAAATGTTTCTAAGATATGATGAACAAAAGACAGAGCCTTGTACGTACACGCAGGTTTCTAATAGAATCGACTTGAAACAGATCAGTATGGATAATAATCTCAGACGATAAGCATGGTTTAGTTATATTCTCGCTTGTTTTACTACTATCTAATAGACAAAAGCCGGTAGGATTTTAATCAGCAGAATAGATGCATATATCGAATTCACGGTTCTCTTTAGACTAGGTGCTTTCCTCTTCTTCCTGCTTTTTCTCCGCCGATTCTGCCTTGATGTACTGCTCTAATCTATACATAACTGCCATCAGATCATGGCCTGTAAGAAACGTCCTTTTGTTGCCTTGAGGTATAATGCCCTTGAACTGGAATTCCAGAAAAGCATAGCGCCTGCCTATGCCAATATCAGGCACGGCAAA
>Ga0257116_1002375_pt1 | contig 10312 bp, 8 predicted proteins | sample SI112_120mmetaG_FD_190150 | JGI IMG/M metagenome (GOLD analysis project Ga0257116, IMG submission 190150) | Marine microbial communities from Saanich Inlet, British Columbia, Canada - SI112_120m | ecosystem: Environmental > Aquatic > Marine > Inlet | place: Canada: British Columbia | collected...
TAAATCATAATAATCGAGGGCTTGCGAAGTTTGTGCATTCTCACAGAATGACGGACTCACATGGCAAGAACATCTACTACAGCGTGATTCAAAATGCTGATAAGAGCTACTCTTGTCATATTAAGTTTAGAAATTTTCAAGGGCAGAAGGCCTTTACTGATCAGCTTCTTGATAGAAGGAATAAAACATTTAGCTGTACAGGTTCTGGAGGTGTCTATGTTAACGCCACCAATTTTGGGCTAAGTTACGGTTTGTAATAGGTTAAAACTCATCATAGGTTAGGGCCTTAAGCTTAGGCCCTCAATCTTATCAATAACTTCTCTGGATCGCCTCCTTTTGATGGCGGCTTTATTTCTCAATTTTCCCAAATTCTGTCCTAATTTAAGGTAGTTGGAAACCAAGGTAGGTGATACCCCAGCTGCGTTGTATATTCTACAAAGCGAAGAGGTACAAACTTGGAGTTGTTGCTGACCCGGGATAATTTTCAGGTCAATAATTTTACCAAATGTGCCGATGAGAGATCGTAAATATTTTTTTTACTAAATCTAGGGAAATTGGGATTGATTAAAAAAAAGGAATTTGCAGAGTTAATTGAATATTCAATGTGTGAACACGTGAGGAAGTAGTACGTTATGAAGTTATTTAGAATTCTATGTATGTTATTTTCTTTTACTCTTTTAACAGCAACAGTGACTCCAGGGGTTGCATTTGCGGGAAGTAAAGGAAAGAAGGCCAGAAAACTTGGTAAAAAAGTTAAAAAGGCGCAGAAGAAGTACAAAAAGAAAAGAAAAAAGCAGGGCAAGAAAATCAAGAAGTATCTTGATAAGCAAGGTATTGACAGAGGTTCTTTAAAAGGCTCTGGTCTCTTTAAAGATGGAAAGTATGATGAAATTTGTGCTAAGTCAGAAACGGCTGAAGATGATTGCTCTAAGAAGTTGAAAAAACTTCACAAGCCAATTTTAAAAGCAAAAAAGAAGCTTGGAAAAAGTAGAGACAAGCTTAAGAAGAAAAGAGAAGCAGCTGGCGATGATCTCTCTTCAGAGGAAACTGCAGAACTTGAAGCTATTGAAGCCGAAGTTGTAGTTGATATTGAAGAAGAAGATGTTTCAGAAGATCTTTAATTAGATTACTTGAATTATAATGATTGGGAGAGGGTCTTTATGGCCCTCTTTTTTTTTGTAATTTCTAATGTGCGAGCTTTGACAGCTTAGCGCTACGACTTAAAAAGAAGGCTGCACTCAGGCCACCAGCTCCCATAACCATAGTCATCACCACAATTTGGTATCGTACAGCAATTAAAGGGCTGATCCCTGATAGTATCTGCCCGGTCATCATTCCCGGTAGAGATACCAGTCCCACTGCAAAGAAACTATTTATTTGGGGAATTAGGCAGGCTCCAAGGGCCGTTCTTTTGGCCGAGACTAGATCTTTTTGTTCGATTTCATTTTCAAATCTCTCAGCAGCGATTCCAATCGTATTCATGGCATTAGAAAAAACCATTCCGGCAAGGGGAATCAAGAAGGAGGGTTCATACCAAGGAGAGTGGGGAATAACGACAATAGTCACAAGGCAAAGAACAGGTAGTGCTCCTACAAGCAGAGACAGTAGAGCATCTTTAATTTTATTTTTTCTCATATGGCGTACTGAGTATAGAGAAATCCAGGCAGAGATACAAAGCATCACTATCACTATAAGCACAGTCCATATAGGGTTATTTTGTTTAAAAATAAATGTTAGAAAGTATCCAATCATCAACAGTTGCACAAGCATTCGAGCTGATGCATAGACTAGTCCCTTCCAATTTAGCTTCCAATTTACAAACACGATGAGTACTAGAACGACTGGGAGAAAGCTAATAAAGAGGTTAATAAGGGGGATTGTTGTTATTTTCATATAGCCTTTGCTATGGGAAGCTCAATTGAGAAAGTGCTCCCTTTCCCCTCTTGAGATTTGAGATCAATTGAGCCGCTCATTTCATCAATAATTTTTGCAACTAATCCAAGTCCCATCCCTGTTCCCTTTCCCAGTTCTTTTGTCGTGAAAAAGGGATCGAATATTTTTTTCTTAACCTCTTCGCTCATTCCAACACCGTTGTCCGAGATGGAGAGTTCTAATTTGTCAGAAGAGATTTTTTTAAGAGAGACATTAATTTCCCGCATTGCCTGGCCTTCAGTCGCATCCCTTGCATTAATAAGAATATTCATAATCACTTGTTGAAGCTTTCCAAATGAGCCATCAACTAGAAGCTCTTCCTCTGTGGCATCAATATTGAGCGTGACACCGTCTTTATGGAGAATTTCGGCAATTAATTTAACAGTTTGATTTAGCGCCTTGGCGGTTGAAAACACTTCTGTTTGATTTGTATCATAACGAGCGTAGGTTCCAAGTCCTTCAACTATATTTGAAATACGATCACTGGCAATGCTCATGTGATTAATGGCCTTTTCAATCTTTGGGGTTACGCTTCCTTCAGCTTTTAGCATTTTCTCTAATCTTAAAATATTACCCATAATAATGGTTAAAGGGTTATTGATTTCATGCCCAACTCCAGCAGCAAGCTCTCCAATGGAAGCAAGCTTTTCTCTGTGGGATAGGCTTTGGTAAAGTTTTTCTCTATCCTCTTGGATTGTTATAATTTCATCACTTGTTCTTTGAAAGAAATCAAATAATTGATTGACCAGAGCACCTGATAAAATCATAGTGAGTGTACTGTAAGTGGCCTTAGTCCAAGGTTGAAGGGAGAAAAAATCACTACTTACTAGAGCGCAAATGAAGTAGGCCAGAGACCATACGAGAACATACGAGCGTCTGAGCCAGATATTTTGGCTTGTTGATGGTGAGCCCAATATCATTAAAAAGAAATAGTAAAAAAAATTTTCCGAGTACCCACCCATCAAAAAATAAATGGACACAATTATTGGCAGAGCTATGATGTTGCGGAAAAGGCCAAATTCATCGTATTTCTGGGTTTTAATTGTAAGAAAATACAATAGTGATTATTCCCGCGGTGATATTTTTGTCAATAAAAACCAATAGAGAAATAGTGACTCCAAAAGCTCCAAAGTATTTATCCAGCAGCGGGAAAAGTTTGTGAAAAACTTGGGTATCTAAAAAATGTTGTGCCTTGAAATTAATAATATCTGTATTATTGTCATTTAGATGGGTCGTATTCCGCTTATTGTTCTGCGTATTATTCACAATATTATTTCTCTTTGGGCATTCTCTCAATAAGCTCAATCAAGAAAAGTTATATTTTCTTAGTTATATCTTAGCAGGTGTTTAATATTAAGTGGTGACCCGGTGCGTTATTAAGTCCTTTTCAAGGGTATGTAAGCTTTCCCATATTAAAAATGCTAGTTGCTCATAGTTAAAAAGCTTGTTATCTGAAAGGAGACGACCAAAGGTGAATAGATGAAATACATAGCAATTCTGTTTTTTTTACTTCCTATGAGCTCTTATAGCGCAAGTCTTGAGGAGCTGATTTCGAATGAGGCATTTTATCCATACTCTTGTTTTGAGATAAAAGTTTTTGATAGCTCTAAGAATATACTCTTTCAGGATAGGGGCCTTGTTGAATCTGTTAGTGTCGAGGGCTGCAAAGGTGGTCTTGAGCAGCTAAGGCCCCGTTTTATTCATGGCGGAGGCTATAAAGGGCTGATGGTAATGAATTTACCAAGCGTTCAGCTTCCCTGCAGTTCAAGTTTCAAAATAATCTACACAAAGTTTCATGGAAATTGTCACAGCTTTTCTTCTCGTGGAGAAGAAAAAGGAAGGCAAACCCAAAGTTTTCAATTTTAAGAAAAATATATTTAGCTTATCTATGCGTTCATTATAGGTCTAGCAGGCGGTTTTGGAAAAGTATCTTCTGGGATACGAAGACGACATTCAAATTGGCCCTTTTTCTCCCAACAGGCCAGATGTTTTCCTCCAAGCATTACTCCGCCTTCGATATCTTGTTCCTTTAATAAAAATAGCTTTTTGTTCAGCATTTCCGCCATTTTTCCAGTTATTTTTAAATGAAACTCACCATCTTCAAACTGGGGATTTCCAAATCCTATCACTGGAGCAGTTGTTACAAATTCTGAAATACTTCCTTTTCCAAAATCAACATCCTTGTAATATGAACTAAGCTCCCCACTTCCTTCTCCTTTTAGATAAATTTGGCAGTCAAACTCACCGGCCGATGTAACTGTGCAATAGAAGTACTTGCCATAACGGTAGTAGTGATCACCTAAATAGCTAAATTCCTCTACAGGACTTGGTAATTTGAGAAAAATCTCTTTGGCCCACTTTTGATCTATAATTTTAATTTCACCGCAGTGGTATCTAATCTTAATAGACTTTGCATGGGCCAAAGTCACAATGAAAAAAGTAAGTAAAATTTTGCTCATTCTTTCTCCTCCCACTAGGTTGTATCTAAAGACAGAGACCATTTTGTTAGCTGATCGTTAGGTTTTGGTAAAAAAAAATTTTAAGCTGATACCTAGTTTAAGCTACTTGGAAGCTGTCAGAATTTTAACAGGTATGTAAAATAGCACCATTGTAAGGCCTTTAATCCCACATTATTAGATAATTGAGATTGCACTACTTAGACCGGGGTTGTTAAAAATGAATTTCTTTCAAATGCTTTTAGTATTGAGTTTGTCCTTATTGGTTTCCTCATGTGGGAAAAATGACAAAAAAGAAGAGTCAAATGCCTCGATCTCATCAACGGAGTCAAAAACTCAAATAGTTGAAATTGGGGCTGCTGGAGGTGAGATAACTGCAAGTGCTGGAGCTCCTAGTAGTGAATCTCCCAAGGAGTATGACACTCACTTTGATTACAACTTAGGAGAGAAATATATTTTTCTCGGCGGAAGGTGGACCAAAGTTGAGGGGAACTCAGGAGACTGGTTGAGTGGAAATGGATTACCTGAAAGTGCAAACGGTAGGGATGGTGAGTACTACGTTGATCTCGAAACAGATTCAATATATTTTAAAATAAACGGAGAGTGGAAGCCTATTGGTGATTTTCTAGGTCTTCTATATGGGCCAGACCTTCCAAATGATAGTGAAGGTAATGACAATGACACCTATATTGATGTGAGAAAATTAAATGTCTATTTTAAAGAGGATGGAAAGTGGAGGTATGTTTATACATTCCCTTCAAATACAATCATTGTAAATGTAGAAGACGAAAAATTTAAAGAGATATCATCTAGTTATCCTCTTGGATCAATTATGGTGAATTTAAGCTCATACGGAGTTTATGAATTGACCGCTGAGGGTCTCAAGGTGGTTCGTAATCTTGAAAATGGTATTTTTACCTGTAGCCTTGGCGACAATGGATTTCCAAACGGTAGTGGAACAAATGGTGATGTTTGTATAAGTAGTGATGGCAGATTTTTTAATTTTACTGGAGGTCGTTGGGATCACCAGGCCAGTATTGAATTTCCAAAATACGATGGTTTTAGTTATCCAGCAACTTACGTTGATACTCTTCCCACAAACCTATCTGAGCTAAAAGAGGGTGAGGTTTTTATTGTAAGATCTAATAGAGAGCACTGGCAGTTTCTGGGCGATAAATTAGTACTACAAGTTGAAGGTATTGAAATCACAAATGGTGAAAATGGTGATAGAGGTGAAGATGGAGATGATGGACAGTCAGTAAAGAGAGTCGTTGAAGTGATTGATGATTTATCTGCTGATGAAATTGCTATCGCCAAAGAAAGTGGTGCCATTGTTCTTCCTTATTTGGAGCAAAGCTCTCAAACAAAAAATAGTACTCAGGCAGTAACATATAGTGAGGTAGTCGATTCGGAGTCGGTTGAAGATATTCAACTCGTTTTTGGTTTTGAAATCCCGCAAAGTATTATTGATGATAGAGACTCCGTCTCTACCATTAAACTTGATCTAGATATTACTAAATTTAATCATCACGGATATGTGGGAACTGAAGCACTATGCATCAGTGGACCTATCAAGTCATGTTCTGGTCATTTATTTCACCAACGTGGGTGGAAAGGATTAATCAATCCAAATTTCTTTACAGAAATTGATGGACCTATCAACACACTTTTTTCTGATAAGTTAACAGCAAGAGATACAGGAAGGTTTAAATACGTCCTGGCCATGCCATCAGCGAATATCGAGGAGATATTTGAAGTAAGTGTTTCTCGGATTCTAGCACTGCTTCACGAGAGCAGAACCAATAAGGTGTATTTTATCCTAACAGACGATGCCAAATTTAATTCAAGACCAAAACTTAAAATCGAATACTTTACAGTTGAGTAACTTTTGAATTCATAAAAAATAACTCTTGGAAATAGTATTTTCAAGAGTTATTTTTCCAAATACTTTAAGAAAAATTCACTCCACAATAAATTTTTTTATATCGTGCACCTAAAATACACGCCTTGATTCACTGACATCAATCAAATAACTTTCTGAGAATCTTTGTTTTCATGAAATCTTAATCAGAGCAGTCTCACAATTAAGAACTTCAACGAAAGATAAGGAGACGGAGATGAAAAAGTTAATTTTTATTTTTACTTTTATCGCGATGGGATTTGCTTCAAGTGATGCCACGGCTGATCAATGTCGCTCCCAACTAAGGAAAGGTAACGGAGATGTGATTCGACGTTTTATGAGCAATGCTCCAAGAAAGTTTCTCGCTTGTTCGCGCGCTTATTTAAAGTGTCGCAGAGAGCTGACAACTCGCCATTTGGATGGCAGGAATCCATATGCTTATTGTACTGTTGGTCGTGCTCTCAGACCCCACAGACCTAGACGTGACTGGCTAAGGAGAAGATGTACTGCAGACCTGCGGACCTTCCGAGGACGACGTATCACTAGTGTCAGGGCCTCTGTCGAGGGCATTGTGGGAACTGGCCTGAAAAGGCGTGCTTGTAAAAAAGCGATGAGGAAATGTAGACGGAAAAAAGCCCGATTGGGGCGCCGTAGGGCCTATTGTATGGTCCGTCGTTAATTTGACTAACTAATGGTGAGGGCCCAAATCAAAGGCCCTCACCTCACAAACTTTGAAATACTACGAAATCCATGTACAATTTCGTTAGATGAAAATTGCCTTCTTATCAATTAATACTGAAAAACTTCCTGACCCAGTAGCTCCTCTGGGTTTGTACTATATTATGGGCTCAATTTCTGATGAACATGACAAAGAGTTGTGGGATATTTGCTTTGTAGAGGATTACCAAAAATTTCTGATTCATAAGATCAAATCCTTTTCCCCAGATTTAATCGCCATAAGTATCAGAAATATTCAAAATAATGATTATTCGAATACTGCCACTAATTTAAAGTTTTATCACAAAGTGATGAAGCTAATAAAATCTCAAACTAATTGCCAAATTGTCTTGGGGGGAAGTGGATTTAGTGTGATTCCAGACCAGTTAATGAATGAATTAAAACCAAGCTATGGGATTGTTAGAGAAGGGGAGTTCGCTTTTCCCCAATTGGTAGATGCTATTGAATCCAAGAAGCAATGTGTAGAACACATTTCCAATTTATTTTACTTTAATGATCAAAAACTAGTTTTTACAGGATTTGCTTCTAATTTCCTGGATATAAGTGAATTGATGCCAGAGAAGAAAAAACACCACGCCAGTGAGTATTACAATCTAACAGGAATTGATTCAGTTCAAACAAAAAGAGGGTGTCCATTTCATTGCAGTTATTGCACATACCCTCAAATTGAAGGAAAGCAGTATCGTACCAGAAACCCAGTGCAGGTTTTAAAGGAGATGAACACTACACTTTCGGATAATCCGGAAGTCAGTCATTTTTTTATTGTCGACTCTGTTTTTAACCATCCTATCAATTATGCCAAAAATCTATGCCGCGAGATGATCGCACAGAGCTTTGACACAGATTGGACTTGTTATCTTAGCCCGTTTCGCTTAGATGCAGAGCTTGTTTCATTAATGTCGAGGGCAGGCTGCAAGGGAGTAGAGCTTGGCTCAGATAGTGGCCATAATAAAGTTTTAAGAGATTTAAAAAAGGGCTTTACGGTTGATGACATTGTTCATGCAAGCAAGTTGTGCCGTGAATTCGGTATAAGTGATTGCCACACATTTGTACTGGGGACGTCTGGAGAAACAATTGATGATGTCAAAGAAACTCTAGACTTCTTATGTGAGCTAAAACCTCACTCTGCCATATTGATGGTGTGGAGTGATGATGGTCTTGCTACTAGTAGCTTGCAACCTACAAATAATTTGATTTTTAGACATCAAATATTAGAGCTTTTAAAATTAGTTTGTAAGGATCACTCTAACTGGATAGTTCCTGAAATTAATGTCAACTTTAACCCTAAAATGCTTAATTTTCTCAGAAGGCGAGGCATTAGAGGACCTCTATGGCAGCAACTCGATCATAGCTTTTGGAAAAAATGCTCTGAGGAGCATCAATTGCTTCAAATTTTATGAGTTGGTTTTACTGCTCATTATTGTAACGAACTTCTAAGGCCCATCCCTGGTGATTAGAATCATTTTTGATTTGCCCTTTTTCAGGGTAGCGCTTTCCAAAGCCTGGAAGGGATTCAAAGAATAATTGCTTTTGATTGGAGTAAACGATCTTAATTCTCTTCGGGTGATGTTTTCCTCCACCTCCTTCTATAGGCCATTTTTTGTCATACTTTGGATTAAGGCACCTTTTGGAAGAACCCTCAAAATTCTTTTTGACGTTGCCTGGGATGAATAGGTCTTCATAACCATGGTCTTGAAGCCAATCTCCGGCGATACAATTGGCCATAGTGTGAACGGCGGCGTCGCTAAAAGAAAATCCATTTCTCTCACATTGGTAGTTTCCGTGCTGGTCTTGACTACATTTTTTTGCTCCAAGGTAGTGGTTGAACATCGCCCAAAATTTTAAATTAAATCGATCTCCATGGGCCATATTACCTACTATAACTTTTGGACCTTTTCCTCCCACAATACTGGCCCACGAATCAATCTCTAAGTTAAAAAAGCTCGACATGCTCCAAAAATATTTGAGTTTGGTTTCTGCCCAAGATTTTCTAAGCCCACAGCTGTTGACCCATGTAGGAATAGGTCCAAGCGGAGTGATTAAAGGGGGAAGTGCAATTCCATGACCCCATATACTTTTAAATTGGGGGTGAGACTTTGCGGGTCTACAAATATGTTCTGTTCCCGGAGCTCCATGACCGAAGTGAAAGAGAAAATCAGCTGACTGGGCAGCCTGCTTGATTCTTTTTTTCTTCAATCGAGTTGGTCCGTCATCTTCGCTGGCCCAACCATTTTTGCCAAAATTAAGATTTTCTTTAAAGCAAAAGTTATCAATGATCCATTTTTTGGTAAAATCTTTAATGAATTCATCGTGGTTAGAAATTTTTGCGAAGGGGACTCTTTTCCATGTACCTACAAAACTTAGTTTTTGGCCTTGCGGTATTTTTTTGCAAAGCTGTTCAATGTCTGTTGTTAAATCAATGGGAGTAGGAGTATTCGGCGACAGTGATTTATCTCTTTTCCAGTGATAATAGCGCAAAAGAGTACTCTTTTTCTTTGATCCAAAAATAATTGCTAGCACGAACTCACTTGGTGAATGTTCGTCGTCGTAGAATCCAACCACATAACTATGTTTTTTAAACACTGTGGGGGTTTTATCGAGATAGAAGTAATTAAAGCGGGTGAAACTTTTTGTGAGCCCTTTGCTATCAACTCCAAGGCCTTTGAGCAATTTTCGTGCACTTATTCTTGCCTGCTCATCACTTAAATCTGTTCCACGCTCCATTTTATAGGCAGCTAAACTATCAAAGATCAGAGTGCCTGAGTCTCTTTGGTAGCGGTAACTTTCAGTTGCACTCACACTCACGAGCTCTCCAGCTTCAAGGTAGCTATCAGCTCCAGCACGTGTCATTTGGCAGAGTAAAACTAGTGAAATGAGTAGTAATTTGAGCATTCAGACTCCTAGGAAGTTATCTAAGATATCGATAACATATAAATGACTCTCGGCGCAATTGGAAGAATGTGGGTTAATGAAAATTTAATGATTACTGGAACAAATACCTATTTCTTCTAGATACTTAGCTCAGCTTCAACGGCTTCTTGTAACTGTCTGTACCCAAAGCTTTTAAGTGGTTTGCCGTTGATAAAGAATGTGGGAGTTGCTTGAACTTTAAGCTTCCTGCCATCGGTAATGTCTTGCTCAATTATTTTCTCTGTGGCCGGATTATTCATATCGTCTTTGATTTTTTCCACGTTGACTCCAACCATGGGAAGGTAGTCCCAAACTAGTTCTGGGCGTGGGTTGTGATGCCCCCCCCAATTGGATTGGTACTTAAATAGTATTCCTA
>Ga0257116_1002377_pt1 | contig 10309 bp, 10 predicted proteins | sample SI112_120mmetaG_FD_190150 | JGI IMG/M metagenome (GOLD analysis project Ga0257116, IMG submission 190150) | Marine microbial communities from Saanich Inlet, British Columbia, Canada - SI112_120m | ecosystem: Environmental > Aquatic > Marine > Inlet | place: Canada: British Columbia | collected...
TACTTGAATTCTTACGTCCTGCAACTAAATCTAAAAAATCTGTTAACAAAGAAAGGTACATCTGATTAGAATCCCAGTCTGGCTCAGAAAATAAAACTTCGCTACCTTCCCCTGTATGCAACACAATTGTGTTACTTAGCAAATCCCAGTCCAGCCTTCCTTTTTCACCAATAAAGCTGCATGTTCTACTTGCCTTCTTTTGCAAAAGATCTAGATGAATATTGCAGACTGCCCCAGAATTAGACGATAAAATTACATCCACCAATTCTTCAACTTCTAAATTTAACTCTGATGAGGACCTTAACTGAGCATACTGCACCTCCATTAAGCCTAACAACCATTGAATATAATCAATTTCATGACTCAGTTCCAATAACGCTCCGCCACCAAGACTTTTTTTAGCAGAAACAGAGTTTTGATATTCTTTTGATGACCTCCAATCTGGCAAATACTGACCAACACTTACGAATGCATTGTAGATATTTCCTATTATAGTTTGCTCCAACAGTTCTTTCATTTTGATAGATGAAGGCATATACCGCAAACAATAACCAACAGCAGTCGGTGTGCCTGTTTCATTATGTATTCTTATTAATTCTTGTGCATCTTGCAAGTTACTAGTAACAGGCTTTTCTATCAAGCTTGGTATTCCCGCAAGTAGCAACAGCTTTGTATGTATTAAATGAAATGGAGCTGGTGAAGCAATTATCGCTAAATCAACTTTTTCTTTTATAGCCTCTTCCAGAGTCAAAATAATTTGATCTGCAAACTCAACATTTTGATTTGAAACTCTTCCGCTTGCTGGCACTGCAATTATCAATACTTCTGGAAATAATAGTTTTAAATTTCTTCTATGACGTAAAGCAATACTACCAAGTCCAACAACAACAGCTTTTGTAATTTTTCGCGTATCTGTCATGCTTTAAATACACTAAAATATTCTACATTAGCCCTTTCATAGTCAGCTATTCTGCCAATATCCAACCAATATTCTTGCAATGGAAAAGAAATTATTTTTTCTTTGGCGGCAATCAATTCTTCAAACAATGTCGGCATATCATAAAACTTATTATCCGGAATTAAATCAATACAATCTGGTTCTAATAAATATATTCCGGAATTTACAAAGAAGCTGTGAATTGGTTTTTCTATAATAGAGGTAATATTTTCATTAGCCACATTTACTACACCATAAGGTACTTCAATATCATATTCTCGTACACACATGGTAGCCCTACTATCATTCTCCAGGTGAAAATCTAACATTTTTTCAAAATTAACACTGGTCAGCAAGTCACCATTCATAACAAAAAAAGGATTATTTAACCTCTTTCCTAATAATGTCAATGCGCCAGCTGTGCCCATCCTCTTCTCTTCGACTATATAGTCTATATTTGCACCAAAAGCACTTCCATCTTGAAAGTGATCTTGTATTACATTTGATTTATAACCAAGGCACATTGTAATATTGGTAAAGTTACTATCAACAAAACCCTTAACAATCGTTTCCAGTATTGGCTTACCACCAACTTCTAACATTGGCTTTGGTGTATTTTCAGTTAGGGGTCTCAAACGCGTTCCAAGTCCTCCTACCATAAGCACCACATGATTTTCTTGTTGTTTCTTTAACAACTCACCATCTAGAACAAATAAATCTATTATTTTCTGATCGGCATCAACTATTGGGATTTGTCCAATTTTGTTTATTGAACAGAGGTTTAGCAAACTTTCCTTTGAGCTATTATTGTTCGCCGTTATAGGCGCCTTAAAATAAACATCTTCGATAGTTTCATTTAGTGTTTTCTTTCTTAGAAGTCCACGACGAATATCTCCATCACTAAGAGTGCCTAATAATTTATTATCTCTGTCAACAACTAATGCAATTTTTACTGCGCCAGAATCAATCACGTTTAAAGCCTCTCCTATAGTTGAATTAGTAAGTAAGCAAATCTGTGAAACATTAATCATGAGATTTCTTTAAGAAGCATAAAGCTCTCTGCGTAATTACATCGAGATGTCGCACCTCTATAAGTTGCCAGTGCTCTTAAATTTCGCTCACTTCTAGGGAATGGGTGATCGCCCATTTCACTTTCATAAATTTTCATTGCTTCAATTTTTCTATCCATATACTCGCTTATGTCGACAAATACATTTGGTACGAAGCTATCTTCTTTAGTACTTAAAGAAAATTCTGTCTCACTTAGAGTCTCCATCATGTATATTTTCTTAATAAAAGGATAGCGAAAAACCTTTGTGCAACTGTATGCCGCATCAAATATATATTTGTGATCACTATGAACATCACCCTTAAAAGGTAAATAAATAATATTTGGCTTTACTTTGTTAATAATGGATGAAATTTTTGAAATTAATTCACTCATGCTATATCCATCAACTTGCGTAGTTTTTAGTTCTAAATTATGCGTGCTATCAAAATCATATGCTTTTTGTATCTTATTTATTTCTTCTTCTCTAGTTTTGTAATACTTGCTCGATTTATCTATTGTTGTACATATAAGCCAATTTATATCATCACCATTAGCTTTATGCTTCAGAAGAGTTCCGCCACATCCTAGTGTTTCATCATCTGGATGGACCGCAACTACTAATATTTTATTTAATTGTTTGATAGCAGTCCTTTGCTATTCAATATTTCATAAGCTTTGATATTAAGAGGTAATGAATAGTAATCTTTAAAATCGTAAGAATTATTATTTGATTTAATATTTAATTCTTTTGTTAAGTTAGGTTGTACACTTTTTCGTATATCTAATTCTATATTTTCTTTGGCTAATTTATCAATTAATATCTGTGGATTTTTAAATGTAATTGCTCTAAATAAATCTGTTGTATTAGTATCATCTAAATAAATAGATAAAAATTTATTATAAAAATTAATAACTGACTGCTTTATCATTTGATAATTATCAAATGATTTTAGTTGACTTAATAACAACATTTGATTTAGTCTTGAAATTTTCATATTAAAAGCAATATATTTATCTTGAAACTGATCATAATGAGGTTCAAATATTTTTTTTTGGCTACACAAAACTCCACCAATGCCACCTGTTAATGGTTTTGTAGAGCCAAAGGAGCCTATACCAAAATCACTATATTGACCTAGTTTAAAATCTTTTTTAGAAAATAGTGAAGTTGAAAAATCTTCTATGATAGTTATATGGGGATGGTTAAGTTTAATTTTTTTAATCACTTCTTCTTCAATTAGAACTCCATACATATGCGTAATTATAATAACTTTAGTTTTTTTAGTTATTTTTTTAGCAATATTTTCGTAAGAAGCTCTAAAATCTCTATCAGACCTTACATCACATATAATAGGAGTTGCATTTTCGAATACTATACAGTTATATACAGACCAACAATTAATAGCAGACATTATTATCTCGTCATCTAACCCTATCTTTAGATATTTAAAAATAAGCAAAAGAGATAAACTTGCCGATGGTGTTAGTTCAACAAAAGAGTAAGCTAAATAATTTCTTAATTTTTTTTTTATTTCATCAGTTAATTTTTCATCATAACCAACATAGCCTATATCAAAACACTTCATAACACTAAATTTGTCTTGCTCTGTCAAGTATGGGAAAGAATGTGGAACAACTAACATAACGGATCTTCAACTTTTTGTATTAAGCCTTTTAAATCAATTTCTTTTATTAGTTTATATGCTCTATTTGCGCTTTCTCCATCTCCATAAGGATTGATAATATTTTTAATTGAACTTAAAAATATTTGAGATGTTGCTTTTTCAATAGTTACAGTGATTTCTTTAATTGATGTCTCACAAAATACAACATTTTCTCCAGCCATTCTATCCTGTTGTCTTTTCCCCACATTAATCGCAGGTATAGGTATAGCAGCTGCCTCATAAATACCTGCAGATGAATTACCTATTATGAATTGACTCATTTTAAATATAGATAGAAATACATCTCTATCTATATTTTTAAAAAAATAAAAATTTTTATCATTATTATATTTTCTAATAATATTTATAATTTTACTTTTATTACTATCTGTATTTGGATAGCTTACAAATGAAAAAATATTTTTATTTTTTAAACTTTTTAAAATATTTTCAAAAACAATACTATCATCATCCAAAACTGAAGGAGAAGGATGATATATAACAAGAGAAGACTTTTCAAAAGATTCTAGAGATAAAAGTCCTATGATTTTCTTTTTAGAATAGGCCTTATTGCTTTTAAATCTATCAAGTGAAATACTGCCAATATTAGAAATTCTGTTTTGACTCTCTCCAATACTTAATAATCGGTTATAGTGTTCTTTATTTGAAACAAAATGATATGTAGATAACTTAGAAGTTGCATGTCTAACTACTGTATCTTCATGACCTCCTGATTCATGGTCGCCTCCGTAAAAATGTATTGTTGGAATATGCAAATACGTGCCTAACAAGCCTCCAATAACAACATCTTCTCTATCTCCAGCATATAATATAACATCTGGATTATATTGAGATATAACATCTATACTATTTTGTAAAAAAATACTTGCCGTTTTTAATTTGGATTTTAAAGTATCTGAATTTATTAAGGTTTCAATTTCTAGCAATATATCAAATCCGTCTTGCTTTATATACTGAACTGTATAGCCAAACTCTTCTGATAAATGAGCACCTGAAACTAATAATTTAAAATCTATACTCTTGTCATTATGTAAAAGTTTATAAAGAGAAGATAATAGGTCATAATCTGAGCGTATAGAAGTCAAGGCTAATATTTTCATATTTACCACTCCAAAACCTCTGACAATTTTTTGAATTTTCTTATATCAAACATCTCTAAACAGCTATTAAATTTTCTTTTAGAAGTTTTTCAGATTCCTTACAACCTAAATTAAATGCTATATCTAAAGAGCTTAAACCCGATTCAAACTTTTGCGAATTTTTTTGAGTGTAAGTTGGATGTGAAAATTTTTGATACTCTAAATGGATCCCTTCTATTTCAAACTTTTTATCATCTTGATAATCTTTAGCTCCTGTACCCGATATGTATTTTGTGGCTTCAACTTTTTTTAGAATATTAAAAACCAAGTCATCTTTAGTTAAACTTCTATCTATATCTAGTTCTGAAGCTAGGAGTAACTCTGTCTTAACATTAAAAATATTAAAACAAGCTTCCATACCATCTATTAAGATATCTATTAAAAAATTATATTTTTTTTCAAAAATAAATTCAATCTGAGGATAAATTTCATTAAAAAAAGGATGCTTCTTATAATTTGCAATCATAAAGCCTTTTTGCTTCTTTTGCCATTTTTTATCAATAACCTTTAATTCTCTAAGCATCTTTTTTTGATAATTTTTTTTTTGCAAAGGAATAGTCAAGTATTGAACCTCTCCATTATGATTTAAAAAAATATTTCTTGATTGAAAAGCATTATCATTAAACTGTACATTATCTAATAAAACAAAAGTATCACTTTTTTCAATTTTATCCAGTAATCCCAACCATGGGAAATAACTTGGTTGGTGTATTGAAACTATCATTTCTTTTTACCTACAAGATAAAATTCTGATGCTGTATCATTTGCAAGATAGGAAGAATTACTAAATATTCCATAATCCAATTTAATTAAATCATATGTTTTAAACAAATTTAAGAAATCCTCAATAGTTGATGGTGAAAAAATTGTACACCCTTCTTGATGTGGAATACTACTTGTAATAACAAATGTATTTTTAGAAATTTGTTGTGATAATGTTACCTTTAAATCATTACGAGTTGGCAACGTTAGGATAAATACGCCATCATGATTTAATCTACTGTATAACTCTTTAAGGCTTTCCTTAAAACCTTCTTCCGTATTGTAATATAACACTTGCCAAGCTAGAATAAAATCAAATTTATTAAAATTTGATTTAAATGAAGTTGCAAAATTCTTTTCATAATATCGTTTGTGTGATTTCAATCTTTTTTTTGTTATACCAATAGATGACTCAGAAATATCCAATCCAAAAACAGACTCCATCTCTTCTATTAAGAATTCTGTATTATTACCAGAACCACAGCCATAATCTAATGCTTTTCCATTTAGAGTTATATTGTTTTTATGACGTAAAAATTGAGTAACAAAAATTTCACTCGGATATCTAAAGAAACTCCCACTTCCTTTTTCTTTATATATTCTTTCCCACATGAGTTTATTTTTCATATTAATTCATCATCCTTATAATCTTTTTGTGCAATACTGCCGACTATTTCATCCCACTTCATAGGAGATATCCCATTTCCAGGTCGTTTGGTAGTTATATTCTTATCAGTAAATTTCTCATCTTTTTTAATATCTATTTTCGCAACAATTGATTTTCGTGAAATATCTATATTAACACTTTCACTTGGTGATGGTTTTTTTTCACTACTGCCAAATGCTTTTTCGATATTTCTAATAGATGAAACCAGCTCTTTCAACTCTTTTGGCTCTAATGATGCTTTGTGATCCGGTCCTTCCATTGTTTTATCTAGTGTGAAATGCTTTTCTATACATGAAGCGCCCATTGCGACAGCAGCAATATCTACTTCTATTCCTAATGTGTGATCGCTATAACCAACAGCAACATCAAACTCTTTTTGTATTGTTAACATTGCATTCAGATTTACATCTTCCATTGGCGTCGGGTACATTGTATTCGCATGCAATACTGTAATATTATCTTTAGATGTGCCTGCATTAATCAAGATATTCAATGCATCCCCAACCTCTTTAAGATTTGACATGCCTGTAGATAATATAACCTGCTTATCTAATGATCCAACATGTCTTAAATATGGCAAGTTAGTAATTTCACCACTGGCTATTTTAAAAATTTTCAACCCTAAATCACTTAATAAATCAATACTTTCATGATCGAAAGGTGTAGATAAAAACATTATGTCTTTTTCTTGACAATAAGCAATCAACTCCTTATGAGCTTCCACATCAAGTTCAAGCTTTTTTATCATATCAAACTGAGATTCTGATGCATCAGTAGTCTGCTTTTGGTATTCAGCCTTTTGGGTATCTTTAGCTACCAAATTTTCAGCTTTGAAAGTTTGAAATTTAACAGCATCAGCGCCAGAATTAGAAGCTACGTCAATCAACTGCTTTGCTAGTTCAACTGATCCATTGTGATTAACGCCAGCCTCTGCAATAATAAACACACTCATGTCACCAAACTTCCCGCCTTAATAAAACAGCCCTTCTTAATTGTAATTAACTCTTTAGTTATTGCACCACTACCAATAAAACATCCGGATTCCACTGTAACCCCACCATTAATAGTTGCATTCGTAGAAATATGACAATGTTTGGATATTAAGCAATCATGCTCAATCAATGCTTTCGAATTTATAATGCAATTATCTCCTATCGACGCACTTGGGTTAATTATTGCATTGTGCATGACAACAGTACCATTGCCAATAGAAGAATGTCTGGATACATAAGCATTTGGGGAAATAATATTAGGCAATACAAACCCTGCTTTGATGGCCAAATTAAATAGCTTTATTCTAAGCTCTGGAGTTTTGATCTGACCAACTGTTATTAATGCGTATTGATATTTTTTTACTAAATTATCTAAATCATAATCACTACCAATAACTGAATACCCTAGAACATCAGAACCCAAAAGTTCTGGCTTATCAATTATTCCTGCAATTTCAAATCGACCTTCTTGCTCAATAACATCAATGACTGATTTACAATGACCACCACCACCTATTAAAATAATACTATTCATAATATTGCACTACTTGGTATATTAACAACTCTATCTTCCAGCCACTCTGAGTTTGTTAAGTCACCACACTGCGCATTATTGAACATTGGTAATTTGTTCATTAATTTCCAAATTGGACGAGTCATAACGTTTTGAGATCTGGTCTTATCTAAAAATTCATCTCGTTGCTGCCCATCTTTTAGAATAATTGTATTTAACCAATAATTTGATTTAGAATTTTCTAATTCTGTTACAAACACAATATCACTTTTTTTGAAAAATTCTTTATACTTATTGGCCAGTAGCCTCTTGTTTTCAAGAAATCCATCCAATTGCTCCAATTGCGCAACCAATAAAGCAGCATTTAAATTTGGCATACGATAATTGTAACCAATCATGTCATGAGCATATTTCCATTTATGTGGCACTTTAGCAGTTGTGGTTAAATGTTTAGCTTTTTTTGCGAGTGTTTCGTCATCAGTAATAATACATCCTCCTCCTCCAGCGGTAATAATTTTATTACCATTAAAACTCATCACCCCCATTTGACCAAAAGTACCGGTATGCTTGTTTTTATAATAACTACCTAGGCTCTCAGCCGCATCTTCTATTAAGGCAATATGATATTTATTACAAATATCCTTAATTTCATCTATTTTGCAAGGATGTCCAAAAGTATGCATAGGTACACATGCTTTAATTACTCTACCAGTTTTATTGTTTATACACTGCTGGTTTTTGATTGATGTGTTATTCTTAAGAAATTCTTTTAATGCTGACGGAGACATCCCCATAGTGTCTTGATCAACATCAACAAATACAGGTTGTGCACCGCAATAATTAATTGCATTGCAAGTAGCAACAAAAGTAAGTGGCTGGGTAATTACTTCATCATTATTTTCAACATTTGCTAGTAGCAATGCAATGTGTAAAGCCGAAGTTCCGTTGCTCGTTGCAACTGCATATTTAGTGCCAGTATAACTTGCTATTTTTCTTTCAAACTCATCTACAAATTTACCCACCGACGATACAAATGTAGAGTCTATACATTCATTTAAATATTTTTTTTCATTGCCTAAGAATTTGGGCTCATGCAAAGGTATGCAATCTGTAGTTATATATGTACTCTGAATAAATTGAACAACATCATCAAACATTGTATATTTCTGATTTATATTTTTTTAGATTTTCTGGTTGTATAACCCAATCTATGGTTCTTTTCAGGCCCTCTCTAATATCGATTTTAGGCTTAAATCCGGTTAATTTTTCTATCTTAGAATTATCACACCAAAGGCGAAATACTTCAGATTTACTTGGCCTTATACGTTCATCATCGACTATAAATTTTACATCGCTATTCATTAACTCTTTAATTAAATTTAGAGTATCGCCAATGCTGATTTCAAAATTGGAACCAATATTTACAGTTTGTCCAATTGACTCATCGCACTCCGAAAGAGCGATAAATCCACAGCAGGTATCATATACATAATTAAAATCTCTCGTTGGGCTCAAATCTCCTAATTTAATTTCCTTTACTCCATTGGCAATTTGTGTAATCATTGTTGGAATTACAGCACGAGCAGACTGTCTTGGTCCATAAGTATTAAATGGTCGAGCAATTGTTACTGGAAGCCCAAAGGCATTATAGAAGCTCATTGCCATTGCATCTGCGGCTATCTTAGTTGCGCTGTATGGTGATTGTGGCTGTAGTGGGTGTTTTTCATCCATAGGAACATATTGTGCAGTACCGTAAACCTCACTGGTTGAAGTATGAATGACTCTAATATTACCATTCTCCTTTGCTGCTTGACAAATATTTAGCGTTCCTTTAATGTTAGTATCTACATAACTATCTGGAGCAACATAAGAATATGGAATTGCTATTAAAGCTGCAAGGTGATATATTATGTCAACATCTTTAGTAATGTATTTGCAGTAGTGCGGATCTCTTATGTCACCGGTTAAAACTTCTATTTGCTCTTTACAGTTAATACTTTCTAACCATCCCCAGTTATTAAAAGAGTTATATTGAGAAAGTGCTGCTACTTGATAGCCTTTCGCCACTAACATTTCGGTTAAATGAGAGCCAATAAAGCCATCTGCTCCGGTTATCAGTACATTCTTATTCATTTAATAAATCCCAACAAATTGCAGTTCCTTTTTCTATGTTTTTACTTGCCTTTTTTCCTAAGAAATTATAATAATATTTGGTGCCAAACCCGTACCTGGTCGAACAATTCGAATATTTTTCTCTGTAAAAAAATCACCAGATCTTATATCTTCAACAACATAGAGTGATCTTCTGAAAATCTTCGATTTTTCTTCACTACCGGTGCCACCATAAACCACATCACCAAGAGATTGCCATGCTCGCTTCGTTTCTACAACTAGCCCTTTCAACTCATCTGGCTCAATTGAAAACGCACTATCGACTCCTCCATCTGCCCTTGCAAGAGTAAAATGCTTTTCAATTACTGTTGCACCGTGGGCTACTGCTGCAATTGAAACGCCAATACCCATAGTATGATCTGACAAGCCAACCTCGCAACCAAACAACTC
>Ga0257116_1002379_pt1 | contig 10304 bp, 9 predicted proteins | sample SI112_120mmetaG_FD_190150 | JGI IMG/M metagenome (GOLD analysis project Ga0257116, IMG submission 190150) | Marine microbial communities from Saanich Inlet, British Columbia, Canada - SI112_120m | ecosystem: Environmental > Aquatic > Marine > Inlet | place: Canada: British Columbia | collected...
ATAGTCTAAATATGTATTAAGGGGAATAAGGGTCATGCACACGGGTACAAAAAAGGGGTTTCATTACGAAACCCCTTATCTATTATCTGGCACGGGTGGAGAGATTCGAACTCCCGACCAATTGGTTCGAAGCCAACTACTCTATCCAGCTGAGCTACACCCGCATTTTCTAAGCTATCTTTTGTTTCATATTGCGCATCATTTGCCTGACCAATTGGCTCGAGGCCAACGACTCTATCCAGCTGAGCTAATTCTGCGCTATGGTGAAGCAAATATTAACAATTAACAAGGGATGTGGCCATGGCCAAAAATCTGACAAATGGAAATCCTTTCTCTAAAATAATGTTCTAAAAACAAATAACTGGAAAACAAATGAGCGATACTGCAATGAAGAATAATAGGCTAAAAGACTCCATCCTCGAAGGTCCTGGACCCTCCACCTCCAAAGAGGCCATCAACCTTTTCGCCAAAGGTGTGGCCATGGGAACTGCTGATATTATTCCAGGTGTTTCAGGTGGAACGATCGCTTTCATAACAGGCATTTATTCACAACTTTTAAACGCCATTAAAAGTGTTGGCGCGGAAAGCCTTAAATCGTTGTTCAAATTTCAAATTGCCGACGCATTAAAACCCATTCATTTTAGGTTTCTGATCCCGCTAGGGCTTGGCATTATGGTTGCGTTGCTCAGCACAGCAAGGCTTATGAGTTTTCTATTGAAAAATCATCCAGTCCCCACTTGGTCATTATTTTTTGGTCTAATACTGGCGTCGACTGTTGTGCTTGGAAAATCCATTGAAAATATTGCCTCTCTAAAAAATATAGTAATGATTATTCTGGGAGCGATTGCAGCATTTCTTATAGTAGGCCTAATCCCTGTCACAACTCCCACCAGCTGGTGGTTCATCCTCTTCTGCGGAATGATTGCTATAACGGCCATGATACTTCCTGGTATCAGTGGATCATTTATTTTACTGATTTTAGGAAAATATGAATTTATAACTGGTGCCTTAAAAAATCCCTTTAGTACTGAAAGTATCCAAACCATTATAGTGTTTGTCATAGGAGCCTCAATTGGAATCACTGGCTTTTCTAGAGTACTAAGCTACCTTTTGATGCGCTTTAGAACACAGACGCTTTGTATCCTAACTGGTTTAATGATTGGCTCACTTAGAAAAGTATGGCCTTGGAAGGAAGTTCTCTCTCAAAAGACCATCAGAGGAAAAATCCATATCCTGTCTGAAATGAATATACTTCCAGCTCAATTTGAAAAAGCTGAGGCCATGGCACTTCTCATGCTCGTGGTAGGAATTATTTTAGTATTTTTGTTAGAAAAAATGGCCGAAACAAAGTAAACATCTTTCAAAAGGATTGAATCTTTGTTTTAAAATGATTGAGGGCCATAGTTACGACTTGATCCATGTCGAGATAAACATAACCTCCAAGCCTTCCTCCAAAGATCACATTCTTCTCATTTTTTGAAGCCGCAAGATATTTTTGATAAGTGAGTTTGTCACTATCTGAGCCAATGGGATAATAGGGATCTTCACCCTTTTTAGCAAACTGAGAGAATTCTCTAAAAATTGTGGTCTTTGGATTGAACTCTCTTTCAGGATGATAGTGTTTAAATTCATGGATACGTGTAAAGGGAGTACTCTCATCAGCATAGTTCATCACTGTTGTTCCCTGAAAATCATCAATATCTAATGCTTCACTTTCAAAACGAAGTGTCCTCCACCCGAGCTGACCGTATTGATATTCAAAATATCTATCAATTGGCCCTGAATAAATGACCACACAATCTTTTGGAATTTTGTCTTTAATATCAAAGTAATCTACCCCTAGCTCAGTCTCTATATTCTTGTGGCCAAGAAGATTCTCAAATAGTGTTCCATACCCATCGATAGGAATTCCTTCATAGGGATCACTAAAATATCGATCATTATAGGAATATCTAACTGGAAGTCTGTTAATAATGCTCTCAGGTAGCTCAGTTAAATTTTTCTGCCATTGCTTAGTACTGTATCCCTTTATAAAAGCTTCATAGAGAGGCTTACCAATTAAAGAGATTCCTTTTTCCTCAAAATTTGCGGGGTGATCAATGTGAAACTTTTTAATTTCACTCTCTACAAACTCCTTGGCCTCGCCAGGAGTAAATCTTTTTTCATAAAATTTATTAATTGTCATAAGGTTCATAGGCATCGAGTAAACTTCATCTAAGTGCTTTGTCAGCACTCGATGTCTATAATTATTAAATTTGCAAAATAGATTTAAATATTCCCAGACCCTAACATCTTTGGAGTGAAATATATGACTTCCATAATTATGTACTTCAACACCAGTTCGCGAGTCTATTTCTGAATATGAGTTCCCGCCAATATGTTTTCTCTTATCAATGACTAAGACTCTTTTTCCTAGGACTTCCGCAATTCTTTCAGCAACGACTGCACCATAAAATCCTGCACCAACAACTAAGTATTTTAGTCCGTCTAATTCCAAAGGCCCATCCCCATAGTGATTATTTTAATATACTCACATTTTAATATAGGTTTAGTTTAAAAGACAGACTTCCTTGCATCTTGGGCAAGCTAGATGTGGGCCTAATTTTTTTGAGGTTTTTTTCCCCATAAGTGGAAATTTGCACTCCATACAGCACACGCTATGAGGGTATTCCCACATGGCAAAGTCACATTCTGGAAAGCGATTACAAGAATAGAATTGCTTTTTAAATCGAGAGGTTTTCTCAACTAATTCACCACTAGAGCATAGTGGGCAGTCGAGTTCAGTTGAGTACCCCTCAGTTGTATGACAGTGAGGATAATCAATGCAGGCAACATATCTTCCCTTCTGTCCGTGACGTACAAACATCTCACTTTCACAATTTGGGCAACTCTTATGATATAGCTCTTTTGGAATAATCTGATATTTACCATCAACATCTAGTTCAATATCTTCAGTATTATGACAGGCAGGAAATCGGTTGCAGGCATAAAAAGCTCCAAACTGCCCCCACTTCAAAACATATTCACCACTAGAGCATTTACTGCATTCAATTGATGTTTTCAAAAGACCTTGTTTAAATTTATCCAAATTACCTTGGGAGCGATCAATTACTCTTTCGAAAAAATCCCAAAAATCGTGGAATGCTTGGGTTGTAGTCATGTGTGAATCTAAAACCATATCAGCAAGCTCACTTACTCGAACTAGGAACCTCTTCTCAAATATTATAGGGAAATTCTGTATCAACTCTCCTCGAATTCGCTTTCCGCTATCTGATAATGAATAGACCTCCTCTTTTTCACTGAAGAGTCCCTCGTATACTCCTTTTTTAAGAAGAGTAGCAACGTCCATAAAAGAAAATTCACCGTAGCGTTTTTCAAGGGATTTCCCAGATGCCTTTCTCATTAATTGACAGACTAATACCCCTAACTCCCAGCTAAGGTGATATTTTTGATGAAGTTTCTCATAAAGATATTTTTTTACAAAATATCCAACTATCTGATCAATAACTAAAAAGACTTGATTCCTCTGGGCAATCAAGGAAGAATTTGAAATTTTTTTTAATTCACCATTTTGTAGAAAATGTATCTTTTGGTTTTCAAGTCCCAGTTCTGTTATGGTATCAAAGGCAGCTGCAATCGACTCTTGTTTACCATCTACAAGAAATACCAATTTTTCTGAATTCTTTATGTTCTCGGAATATCTTTTGAAGAACCTTTCGGCCTTAGTAGTCAAAACCCAATCTACCTCAAAACTATTTCTGACATCAATGCCCAAGCTGCCATCTGGGAGCATCTTAATTTTATCCGGTAATTGAATGCATTGAAGGTTTGCGGTAATAGCGGATTCAATGGAAGCCCGTTTCACCCCAGCTGAATAAAGTACCAAACTTATGGTCTCGCTATCTTGCATAGCATCTAATGGCTGAGTATTGTTTTCCATTGTAGGCTTATATCAAAGATAAAACGATAGGGAAAAGTCACTGAAAAGGCCTCGGGGAGAAGGCCCTAAATATCCTTTTTCTTTAGCTTTTTGATTTGCTCCCGCATTTTTTCATACTCATCTGGATCTAAATTTAGCAGCTCGTCAATTTCCTCAAGGTCATTTTCTGAGAGCCCATAGGGATTGTTGTGATCGCTTAGATCTTCATCAAGATATTTAGTACCAAGCTCGGCTTCGAGCTCATTAAGATCAGCAAATGAATCTGGGTGCTGCCTGTGAGCATTGGCCTCAAGGGAATTGAGGTCTTCTTGCTCAAGAAGTTTATCCTCATCAAGCTTTCCTTCATTGAGTTGGGCCTCAGCAGTCTCAAGCTCTTTTTCTAGTTTTTCGAGCTCATGGAGATCTTTTTCCTGCCCTTTAAGTATTGATCTCTCTCTTTCTTGTCTTTCAAGTTCGTCTAACTCATCTTCAGTCAGCTGAATTTTATCTGCTTTTTCTAATAGATCATCATTAATATCTTTTAAGGTTAGCTCAGTATCTAGCTCTTCAAGACCACGTTTTTCAATTTCATTGATACTTTTCTGAATAGATTTATTTTTGATTCTGCTCTCTCTTGCAGCGGCCTCAATAGTTTTAGAAAGCATAATAGTTCCATTTTCAAACTCGTTGGAACTTTGAGATACTAAAATTGTTGCAAAATTATCTGTTAAATTTATAACAGTCCCCTCTCCAACTTTATAAGATGGATCTGCTGTTATTTGCTTATCAGTCCCTCTATCCGTAAATAGATAGGCTTCAAATATATTACCTAGCTCAACCCCATCGGCCCTTCCTCTATCAATATAGACAACATCTCCAAAGCTAAAAAGGTTTTGACTACTTTCATGGCCAGCAATGACAGCGGCTTCAATATTTCGTGGATTAAAGGATTTGGTAATTTTATCAATTTGAGGTGTATAAACGGTTACTCTGTCTCCCCTATTAATATTCCCAGTTACATTAGAAACTTCACACTCCCACAAGTGTCCTTTTTTCTCAAAAACAGTAATTTGACCAACGATTGAATATTTATAACCACTACGATCTGAAATATCATGGCCAATTTCGCCGTGAGGGGCGTAAAGAGAAAACAAATCCCCAGGAACAATTCGAAGGCCTGGATCAAAATTAATATAAATCCTGTCATAATTGTGAAGATTGATACCTTCATTTTGAGCATGATCAACGTAGCCAAAATCTTGAACAATATTTGTAGTCACAAATGTATTAAGATAGAAGCCTTCTTTATAACCAAAGGACTCCCTAGCACTTTTATCAAAGCCAGTGTCTTCAAACTCTAATATCGGTTCATCAAGATTAATAATCTTTTTGGGTGGGCTATATCTTTCATACTCTCTATTGAGAAGTGGAGCACTAATTTTCTCAAGATCTTTATAGGTATATTCACTTGAAAATTGAACGTATACCCCTTGCTTAATAAGATCTTCTTTTTCCTTTATCCACTTAGGAATCGTATTATCCCCCCACTTACTTAAATCCATAGTCAGCTCAACATTTTCAGACCTGCCTTCGATATTTGAATAAGTTTTAGTTGTGCCTTTTTCAAAAGATCCAACAGTTACTTGAGGAGGATTAATTGAATCGCCTGTATCAAATATAAGAACCATTCCTGGCTCAATTTGGTGAGGGTTTGTAATATAACTATTGAGAGACCAAATTTTGGGATAGTAAAATCCAGATCCAAATAGTTTTTGAGCAATTTTCCAGAGATAGTCACCCTCTTCTACTGTATAATGGTCTTCTTTTGCATTTGCTGATAGCTCATTCCATTCTTTCTCAGGAATCTTTCTTTGAATAAATTTTGCTGTCTCAAGTAATGCTTCTTCTTCTTTTCCTACATCAAAGACATCAAATAAAGGTTTGTCTTTCATATATTTTTTATTATTAACAGTTGGGTCACCTGATTGATCGTCTTTCTCACCTGTAATTTCTTGATAAAGAGTTCCACGCTCTTTTAACTCTTTTACATCATCTGTGAGTTTTTTTCTTTTGAGTTTAAGTGCTTTTTTTCTACTTTCAGTTTTTCTGGCTTCTTCATCAAAATATAGTGGACCAATATCACCTTTAAGTGCTTCTAGGTCATCCATTTCTTCTAATTCAGAAATATCTAACTCAAGAAGTTTTTCATCGTGTACCCTATTTCTTTCCTCTGACTCAGCTTCTCTCAAAACTTTCATATCACTTTCTTCATCTAGTTCTAAATTGGGAAATTCATCGGTTTGAGAATAGGTATTCCCAGAAAATGAAAGAAGAAAAATAAGAAAACTTAAAAATTTAATCATCTACTAAAACTATCCCGCCTTAAAAACATCTTTTAATATGGATATATATTGCTCTTTTTTCTGTACCTGACCTAGTTTATCTGAGCACGCAGCTCCATACTCCAAAGCCTTTATAACAAGCCCTGAATATGCATGGCCTTGAATGATGGAATCAAAAACTTGTTGGGCCAAATCATATTCTTTTTGAGCAAATAAAAGCACACCTATTTGGAATTTGGCCCTCACTCTTACTTGCTTTGACCTAGAACTTTCGAGGGCCTGAAGGTATTTCATGGCCTCGTTGTATTGCTTCTTATCCATATGATCTAGTGCAGTTTCAAGATGCTTGATCTCTGCCCTAAGTACATCTTCATTGATTTGTGTTGCAGGCCCTACTTGAAATTGTGAGGGAGCTTGTTTTCTTCCGGTTGAAATTCCACTTTTTCCAAAGACATCAACAGTTTCTCCAAGTTGACCCCCTGTTGCAGCATTTGCTTCATTTAAATCTTGTAGAAGCTTCGGATCCACTGCTATAGGCCTTGCATTTTTAGCTGTGGGAGCCCCAGCACCTTGATATTGAAGAGCGCGATATTTTTTTAACAAATCATTATATTTGTCTCTTGAGACGGGACCCGTCTCTTTTGGTGGGGCACTTGCTGAAGGGGGGGGTTCTGCCTTATCAACTGATGATCTATCAGAGCTGATCCACGAACAGGAAGAAGTAAAAACCAATAATAAAATTAGAAATTGTGGACGAATGGGTCCAGAGCAAAAAAGATTCCTTCTTATCACAAGCCGTCCTCCTGACAGTTGCAGATCTTCGCCAAACTTTGACTTTCTCTATCTTTTATTTTAATTGATGAATAATCTGAGTCAACGATATAATTTCAAATACCTGGAGTTAGTACATTTGAGCACTAATCAATTAACCTATCATAATAATAAACTTCTCTATCAATTGGTGCTGAGAACTCCAAAATCTGATTCAACATTTTTATATTTCACCCTGGAAGCCAGTGAAGGTCTTTGTTTTTATTCAACTTTAGATTTTGAAGCAGGTAGTCAAACTCGGGATATAATAATCTCTACTCCCATTGAACATAAACAGACACTTACTAATTTCTTATCTCCTTTAAAAGATTCCCTGAGTATTCAACTCATAAAAGAACAGACAATTTTGGACCAATAGACAACAAGACCTACTCGTTACTAAAATAGAACAATTGCACCAACCTCTTTTTGGAGAATCTAAATGAAGTGGACACTTTTAGTTGGAATATTGCTACCAATGACGAGCTTTGCTCTATGCCCAGATCTTGCTGGATCTTATAGCTGTCTATCGAGACAGGGAAAACTGGGAGAGATTATTCAAAAAGAAAAGCGTGGAGTCACAACTTATCAAATAAAAATGAGTGACGGTCAAGACTTTGAGTATATTGCAGACGGCAATTTGAGAGATCTTCCCGATACTCCCGGCATGGTAGACAACACTCTAAAAGTTGATTGCTTTGAAAATAAGATCGAAGTAGAAACTAATTCTAATGCCGCAGATAAGAAAAAGGTAGTTGGACCTGTTAGCTATCAGCAAATCTTTGAAGCTCTTGATGATGGTCTTCTTATCAAAACATCTGGTAATTTTTTGGGAAGCGCAATTCCTGAAGAACAAGAAAAATGTATCAGATTATAAAGAAGGACAGTCTCTATCAGAAAAATCCATTGTGGTATCTAAGTTAGAAAAAGGTGCTCCGTTACCTGTCACTAAATTGTATAAAGATGTACATCTATAAAGAGAACACCCTAATTCATGGCTTTTTTTCTCAATGTCCTCAGCACTTGTAAACCAATGAGAAGCTAGGACATAACTTTCCCACTCCTGTTTTGCTGCCTTTTTTCTCTCTTTCATCGCATCTCTTACACGGCTTGAAGCTCTAATAAGTGGCTCGCCTTGGTAAAATACCTCTGCCAGTTTTCTATTGGTACTAGTTGCATTACAACTGGCCCTCTCGAACCTTTCGTCCAAATACCTATTCATATATTCAGCTTGCTTAATGGTCATCGAATAACTAGAGCTAGTTTTAAGTATCTTGTAATCTTCCATCAGACGACCTAACACAGGACTTGTCTGGTTTCTTATATGAAAGCCCAAAAGTTTTGTATCAAACTCTGCTTTAAGACATCTATCACTTGAAGTACCCTTTCTTAAAAGACGTGGCATATCAAGAACATAACTAGTTAAGGAAGTGAGCTGAAAGCTATCTGGCGGTTGATCAAGAAATTTTTCTGTGTATTTTGTAAATGCCCCAAGCTCTTCTTCACTTGGTCTTTGTCCATTTGCACATTTTAGAATAAAAGATGTTACCTCATCACGAGGAATCTTTTTCAAAAAATCATTGCAAACCGGTTTATAGCTCAAACGGTGTGACCAAGGATAAGTAATTCTAGCGTGCCCAATATCATATTCAAAATATTCTCTAAACTGCTTTTCAAAATTATCCAAAGTACAATTAGGAGCTGCAACCCCTAGACTTTGATCCCTTCCATGACGAGCTAAATTCAATTTATAATAGAGTCCCTGAAGATCGTCCTTATATTGCTCATAAATAGCAATTTTTCCTAGCGCCATACTCATGGCCTCACTAGTTAAATCAAGCGAATCATGTGTATAAGTAATATGACCACCTTTAGTCCGATCCAATCCAACATAATCGGGGGCCTCAAATTTCTGGAATGAATCACCAGAGTAAAGATAGAGTGGCCTTCCCATTCTTGTCGCTTCATCTAGTTTATCTTTAGAAACATAGTCATAACTGCGACTCTGACAACCAAATACTGCAGATTCAATACTGCCTTTCTTAAGATTGATAAATTCGCACTGCTCGTTAACCGAGAGATCAATTGCAGCGATAGACTGATCAGTGATTGGTGAATGCACCCTTGGAGGTGGATCGGCCCTTTCAGCAATATCCCCTAAATCTTCAACAAAAACATCAGTCTTCGAATCAATATATTGAGTTAAGTGATCCCAATTTTTACAACCATCTTTTACCGGTTTTATTTTTCTGTGAATCGAAGAAAAAGTGAGACCTGCTCCTCTTAAGTTACATTGATGAGTAAGACAATCATCAGCTCCCCAATTTTTAATATCACGACACTTGTCTTTATCTGGAAAGTCTCTACTGACAGCTTCCCACCAGCTCATAGAACTTGAAGAAAGTGTGGTCTCTTCACAACTTAACTGATTTATTCTTCCCGCATAATACTTAATCATCACTGCAACATAGAGCTCAGCGATTATTTCACTACACCGAGCTTCAAGGGGGTCATCTAAATTGATTCCCGATTTAAAGGATGTGTATTGAGCAAACTTTGGGCCTTGAGTTCCAGCATAGATTTCATCAATTTTATCTGCATTTCTTAGAAAGCTGGTCACTTTTTGTGGATACTGACCATAACATAGCTTTAGCTCATCCTTATCCGGAAGAGAAGCTCCAAAAAGCTCTGTGGTAATGGTAAAAAATGACAAAAATATAAATAGTATTCGCACAAGGATTCTATCGGTAAATTAGAGAAATTCTGAACAGAAGAAGAGTAAAAGACTCGGATAGCTTAAGCCTATTTCCCAAGCTCTTTTTTACGCCAAGAAAAATAGATATTATCAAAAATCAATCGATTGACCCCAATAAGAGCTAAAACCTTTGCATAGGCCCACTTAGGATTAAACTGACCAGTACATAAAAGCTTCATAGAAAAAAGATCGATAATAAGACCCTTGGGAAAAATCGCGAGAAGAGTCGCCCACTTGCTATCAAACAACCATCTTTTAAAGGTTTTATCAGTAAAACTAGAGTTGTCTTCAATATGCTCAGCAATTAGGTATTCAGCAATTTTCTCTCTTCCCTCTTCAGTTTGTGAAAACTCGCTGAGATCACCAAATTTAATCTCCATCTTGGTCATCTTCTCAAACATTTTATCTGTGGTGTAGAAACTCTTTATAAGTTCTTCTTCTTTATCTGGATTTTCTTCAAAGTATAATGCAATTGAAT
>Ga0257116_1002385_pt1 | contig 10283 bp, 3 predicted proteins | sample SI112_120mmetaG_FD_190150 | JGI IMG/M metagenome (GOLD analysis project Ga0257116, IMG submission 190150) | Marine microbial communities from Saanich Inlet, British Columbia, Canada - SI112_120m | ecosystem: Environmental > Aquatic > Marine > Inlet | place: Canada: British Columbia | collected...
TCGATGCTGTTTTTTGATTTGTTATTTTTTTTCTCTGAGATAAAATTTCCATCGATACAAACAAAACAGATTCTAGTGAACCTGGTATTTCGTTACGATTCATAATAGAGTCATCATCATCATCATCACTGTGTGTTTTTATTGATGAAATGTATCCATATAATTCATCAAATGTTACAGATGAAATTCTTTGATTGAACAAGAGGAAAATATGATGTTTATCTGAGTATATTTCCATTACATTTGTATTGTTCTTGTTGTTAATTATGGATATATGACTAGTAATCAATTCATTTCCATTATTAGATGGAACGTATTCACTGTCGTTTGTTCTGTTGCATATTAATCTAAAACAAGTTTTTATGATTGCATTTGTTTGTGAATCTAACATTTTTTTTAAATAAAATATGTAGTATGTATTATTAGAATATTATTTAAATCATGGTAAGTAAATAAATGAATAAATATTTCTTTTTATATAAAAACACAACCAATTTCTTTGAAACATAGTATAATCTATAAATAAATTAGTATTTCATTTATAAATGAAATACAGTACTGGTCACTAAAAAGTTCGCTTTTCAAAAAAATTAAATTGTTAGAATTGCCTTCAATCTGAGCTCTGAACGCCCAAACGACTCGAACAAAACTTGTTTAAAAAATTGAAAGCGAACTTTTTAGTGGCCAGTACTGTATATTTCTATTTTATAATAAAAAATGTATTTTATTCTTTCGTCAAAAAACAAATTCTTGTGCCGGGACGTATTGTGCGCGCAACCTTTAAAAAAGAATATGGTATCTCCACCACTAAATCTTTTTCATTCAGTATCCTCTCACAGGAATAACATTTTTCATCAGCCAAACCAACAACGTATTCACATACGCTACATATACGCACCTTTTCTGCATCGCTTCCTGTCACACACACATTTCTAAACGCCTTTGAAACACCGTACGATTTCATTGCGTCTTGTTCCATTGGACCCACCTTCAGGGCTCCGTTTCTTCCTTGACCTCCTATAAGCTGTTTATTATGTGTATTTTTAGGCGCGATACACGATCCTCTAGATTTTCCGGCGGCTCTATGTTTGAGCGCTTGCAATTGAATGTAACCTTCGAATACAAGATTATCCAATTCTTTTCCTGTTTCTCCATCTACATATACAACCTCTCCATAGTTATTTATACCAGCTTCTTTTAACAAAGTTTTTATCCGCGTCATGGCATTATCTGTTTGTGTGCATACAGATGTAAAAGCGAAAGCAGAAGGGTCAATTTTCTCTGAAACAGGTGTACGTTGTCGTGCTGCTATTGCCCCGAGTAATGGCTCCCAGAATTGAGACCCTGTCATTCTACTGGGAAGTCCATGGGTATTAAATATAATTTCAGGTTGGAGACCTGTTTCTTTGTTATAACACATATCTTTAAAAAATCGTATTAATCCCACAACTCCTTTTTGTCCGCATCTGCTAGTGAACTTGTCTCCTCCTGTAACAATTTCTAGCTTTTCTAGAATGATTGAACATCCTACCATTTTCTTCTTCTCCTCCTCCTCCTCCTCCTCCTCTTTATTAGGACTTCCAGAAGATGTTTGTTTTATAGGTACATTTGCGTATATTTTGTGTATGTAGGCAACTACCCCGTGTACAGTAGCTGCCGCAAAAAGACTGCAACATCTCATTTGTTCGCTTTCAGAATTATTTGTTTCGTATCCGACTGCGTATTTACCAATTAATGCCATACCAGGTTCTATGATTGTACCTAGATACGGCATACCATCTTCATCTAAATGTTGGTATGAGCTTGGACATCTTAGATTCTTACATGCTAAACGTTTTTTTGGTGGTGTAGCAGAAGAAGAAGAAGAAGAAGAAGAAGTGTTATTTTCTTCATTATCACTCTGTTGGACATATACTTGTTTTGTAATATTATTTGGACATCCAAAAAATTCATTCGGTGTTTCACACGCTAAATCGTATCTTTGTCTTGTTATGCTTGCACCAAGACCGCGTTCTACCGCAGAACTACTTAAAATAATACTATCCTCTGGTCCACTGGGATCGTTTAATATAGCAATTCTAACACATGAACCTAATGGGTACAATCTACCCATATACGATTGTTCTCCGTACATTGGCTTATGGATTGGTTCTGTTGACGTAAGTGGTTCTTTAACCAGTTTTTGACAACTGGCTAATCTCGTTGTACCATATGTCGATGCTATAACTTGTTGTTCTTGATTACTACTAAATAAACCCCTTGTAGTAGGATTTGTTTCTGGAAAAGGTGCTATCTGTGCGGCATGTCCAAGTAACATTGATTCGTGTAGTTCAATATGGGTTACAGAATCGATTATATCCTCATCATTTCCACCCATACAAATAGATATATTGAGTGATTCTTCCATTGCATCCACAAGTTCTAGTATACCTCCTTTGACTAACCAATGAATTCCATGAAGAATCCCACCTACCCTTTTTCTTCGTTCATCGATTTTTCTATGTTCACTTTCGTTTATGAACGATCTTGCCCAATAACTTACGAATTCTGGACTCGAAATAATAATTCTGCAACATCCTTTTTCTTTGTCATAGTACAATCGATTAAGCGGTATATCTAGGTTTTCATCATCATCTTTTACACAATCTATAGCAAAAGATCCTTCTAAATTATCATCTTCATTGTTATTAAAATGTCGAATATAAATAAATCTCATAGGATATCCTAGATGAACACAATTCTTTGGTGTTGATGCATGTGAAAATATTGATACTAGCCATTGCTTCGAAACGAATCCACAAGGAACACCGATATCTGCATCGTGCTTACAAAGATATGTATAAATACGTTGGTCTTTTTTGCATGGTCTAGTAAGTATACTTTTATAGCATGCGACTGTATTACTTATTAAACTAGTAAGCTTATTCATTACTCTTTTAAATGTTTCAAGGTTTTCTTTTGGTAGTAGCGGTCTGCATAATCGCCCTGGATTAGTATAAATCGAAACAAGCATTAATTCTGTGTTGTACGATATGCTCGTCGTTTGAGAGATACGACCTTCGTATCTTAATAATCTCATATCTTTAATAAATCCACACTTTTGAGGAATATTACACATAAACATTCCATTCATATAAAGTTTATTAAAGTTATTTTCAGTATTATTATTATTATTATTATTATTAGCATATGATTTTAATAATTGATTAATTTCAAACATTAAAATATCATGTTCTTCTTGTGTATTTTTGAAGGATAACTGACAAAATGCAGTTAAAGTATTCACTAGTCCACATGTTTTATTCTCTGGAGTCGTAAGTGGGCACCTACGACCTAGATCATCTGGGTCTAGTGATCTTTGTCCAGATGTTCCATTTGCTGTATTTGCAGAGCAAGAGGAAACTATCTTGTTTAGTTCCACGATCATTCTTAATATATTATTCGGGTCGAAAAATCTTGCCGTTGAACCCTGTGTGGACGAACCAGCAACGCTGAGCACTTCCATTAGTTGAATCGACAAATTGAATGGTTTACCCTTTGAAATCATTTCTCTAAACTTTTTGAAAATTATGGTGAGCGTTGATAGGTTTAATTCTTTTGGTGATATTTTTGATACTTCAAGGATAAAATCGTAATATCTCTTTCTGTATGGTGTAATTTTTATAGTTTTTATGTTTTCAAGATCATCAATACATGATTTAATTACCTTTACGAGTATGAAACAAAATTTGCTGGTTCTCGAAGTCATACATTCACAGAGTCCTCGTCCTCTTTGATATATCAGACTGTCGATAGAATCGACACCGTTTACAGTTTCGTCATCAAATCTTGGAAGTGGTGGTGGTTTCATTAATTCACCTCCATTCTTTAAGATATTTATATAATTACGCATAAACTTTGTTGTCATGAACAAAAGGACATTTGCCTTACTCAATAGTTCCTTTGGATCTATGTGTGATAACGTTTTATTTGTGCATTGTTTAAATCCTCTTTCTATTATTTTAGCATCAGAAAGTTTTAATACGTCATCCCTCCGTTTAGAAATTTCACCTACGGATTTATGAACATCAAAAACGTGTTTAAATTTCCATGTTTTACATTCTACTTCATGTGTCACTCCAATTTTATCATCTAACCATTGTATAACATTGTTGTGGTCGGAGGATGTATTTGGTATAGGAGAATTAAAATCACGCGTCGTTTCACAAGTTTCACAATTTCGTAAATCCAAAAATACTCCGCGAATATAACGAAATATAAGATCATCTGTTAATAGTTTCAAATTTTCTGTCTCTTTACTCTCGTCGTACAAGAGTTCGTTGGTAGATGGATCATAAGAGAAATCATTCACAACAATATGCCCATTACTGGCATCATAACTTGCACCCATACCGGTTAAAATATCACATAGTTTAATGTCGGCAATCATATGTTTGCTGTATTTTACAGCAAACCATTCCTTAGTTTTATCAAGTGTTACGGATGTGGGTATTGGGGCACCAGAAATTATTATAGATTTACAACAGCAACATAAACGATTACTATCGTCCGTTCGTCTATACACTGGAAAATACCCGGGACTAAATCCACATTGTATATCAACGACTCTCAGTACTCCTTTCGAGACAATAAAATATCCACCTATATCGCATGCTCCGTTTCTATCATTGACATTTAATTCGTTGTCCCAAGAAAATGTTTCCAGTGTTTTCTTAGGTTCTTTTAGTCGATCGATAATGGAACCTACCATCACAGGTATAGTACCCATACATATACTTTCATTCAATGTTTCATGAATTCCGTGTTTAATTGACGATAAAACAAATTGAAATTCAGTGAATACATTTGTTTCGTACATATAATGATTTTTAATACATTCAAATGATGTTGTTTTGGGATATTCAGGGTGACAATTCACAGCTGAAATTGATAATTTTATATCTGTTCCAGGCACAGTTAATTCAAATTTTAATATATCCTTAAAAACAGATGCTAATCTATCTTGTATAAAGGTGTCATATTGAACAATTTGATTTTGTGAAGCAAAGAGAAAATTTCCTAGGGAAGCAGAATCGAGAAGATCTCTTACGCTAGTTGTGTCCCACGGTAAATCTTCATCATATTCCATTTTTTTTTTGCCTTTCCTTTCTTTAAAGAAATAATATTTTTATGTAAAATTAATTTGAGAGTGCAACTAAAGAAAAATGTGGAACGGAGAAGACTACGAAAACACACCAGAATATTCAAAAATAACACCGCCTAAAAAAGAAACAAATCAAACTGTAACTATTTATATAGAGGATTTACCTCGCAACGTTAAAGAAAATAAGATATCTTTAGTATTTAAAAAACACGGTGACTTAATTCATATTAAAAGAAATGAAAAGTACACAAATATACAGATTAAATGTACAGAATCATTTAATCTAATAAAAACTATACGAATAAACGGATCGACATATCGTTGCACGTGTAATTTCGATTGAATTTATTAATAGAAATATTTAATTTCATGAATTCTATAAATAAAGAAAGTCTTTCTTTCTATCAAAGATTTAAAAAAAAACACAAGTAAACGAATGTCTCAAAGATACAATTATCGAATCTAAAATGAATACTATCGACGATGAAAATAAGGATAGACTAAGTTCTGCAACAGCGAGTGCTATCGAAACAATTGAAAAAAGACTCAGGGGAACAAGTGGAAATCCGTGGAATATCCCAGTTTCAAAATACAGTAATCAAAACTCTGCTCAAAGAAAATGGAAAGTGATTTTGTTTAACAATGAACGACATCGTATTCCAAAATTCTTGTTGTTATCCATATTTGGAATAAATTCTAGAAATTCCTATCTACTCTTATATTTAGATAATAAAGAACACGAAGAACTCTTTAAAGACGTAAATGAAAATTATACATTTATTCATTTTAATGGCGATTCAAGCAAAGGACATTTTACATATCCTAAAGAAGAAGAAGAAGAGGATGAGGAAGATAATGAAAAAAATGCCTATCTTAACCATAAAATAAAACAAAGTGGAACAATAATTGATCTTCGAAAACTCGTATCCAATCGTAATCAAGATAAAAGAATCTATTTTCTTGTTGATCTACAAAAAAACGGTACAAAACTACTTAGTAATGATACTATAGTTAGTGATCAAGCCTCACTGGATGTTTCTCTACTATCTAAATATTATCCTCTACACAATGGAATAATATCGAGAACTGTCAAAAGAATGACAAAATCCGAAAAACACAAGTTAAAGATTCCACATAGAATTCAATATACTTACGAGGTGGATCATTTAGGATCCACTTTCCTAACAGCTTCTAATAATATCGACTCTGGTGAATATATTGGTAATATGAACGGAATGCTCATATTGAAACATGAAATGTGGAAACGACGTGCACACTTGAGAGATGGTCAACGTTCTTTCTTTTTTAGTTTAGGAAATCCGGGAAATAATACTACCAATAATCCTAAAGATATAGATCTTTTTAATAATATAATCTTGGATTGTACGTTATATGGTAATGAATTTAGATACATAACTCAAACGAATAAAGAAAATGAAGCGAATATAAAATTTCATTTCGTCCAGTATAATGACGGATATGATAATCTCGGAAGACCTGTAATTCGAGTAGACTTTCGAATTGTTTCGTTAAGAGCCATTAAAAAGGGTGAACCGTACGTTATCTACGAATCTTCATGCGGTTATTCTGATGATGCCGTTTTTGCGCTTCAAGGTCATTTTGATATGATAAATCCGGAAAGTAATAGTCCTTTTGAATATGTACCAGTCCCTATTAGTCCATTTCAAGAACTTATTATTCGACATAAAATGAGAATATGCGACGTATTCTTTATGAATAATACTCAAACTCTTTACACTATAAAATCAAAAGAAAATGTAGATAAAAGAAGAAAGAATGCTACGAGATTGGAAGCCATCAGGACTTACTTGGAAATATCGAAAGATTTTTTATCGGCTGTTATTGTGAGAGTAGGCGTACCAAAATATAAATCCTCCTCCTCCTCTTCTTCTGAAATAAAAGTCAATGCGCGTTCTAAAGATGGAAATGTCAAATCTCTTGAATATCCTCCATTCCTATGGATTGCTAAATCAACAAATGAGGGAGAAGAATACTTTTGTTTCGTCGTATTAAGTTCAACTTCTGGTGAACAACCATTAACCAAAATAGAAGTTCCGGAATATTTATTAATGTATCCAGATGAAACGAGAAATAGTGCATTGAATTTCGTTCAGCAACATTCAATGAAACAACCGAGACCATGGGAAATTTATTCTTATGATAAAAATACTTCCAGCAAACTCTTTACTGGATTAAGTGCAAATCGTGGAATATTGGAGACGTATTCAAGATCATTAGGAGTGGATTCTCGGGTAATTAGACCACAACGATATGAATTAGATGCTTTTTTCCCATTCGTCATGCAACAAATGGCAAATAGACTATCTCATTTTTTATTGGATATAAAAACGAGTGATGAAAAAACTCCTGTCTTAAAAAATGACAAAGCTACGAGAGATTATATTTTTAAATTAAAAAGGCCTAACATTAATAACAATACTATAATTACTACTAGATATATATCATCGTGTGGAGAGAATTTCGACGTAGAAGAAGCGTTGGTTCCACAAAACGTACTAAATCTATATATCACATCCCAAAAACCAAATAATGACGGGAAACAAACAAAATATACAGAGGAAAACGGATTTACTCCTCATGTATCCGGTTATCCTCCATTTTCTGAGATGTTATCCAAATACATGGGTATTACGAAACCTTGGTTATGTTCAACTGCCACCAAAGAACATGAAATGGTTGCGCCGGATGATAGAGGATTAAGAAGATACAAATTTTATGAGGATGAATTAAATCCTTATGAAAACTTTCCAGACGAACCAAATTCACCAAGTTCCATAAGCAAAAAACGTCAAGAAGTTATGAAAAAATACGGAGAAATTGAAGATGAATACTTTAGTGAAGAAGAAGAAGAAGAAGAAGAAGATGATGAAATGCACGAAACTATAATACATCATAGAGGAGCTAGAAAAGGTGTTTTAAATTATGCTAGTAAAACTCTTCCTGTTGGCAAAGGGGTTCCGTTTCAATATGATAAAAATAGCGAAGAAGAAGGTGATAGCGAAGAAGAAAGTAATAACGAAGAAGAAAATGATAGTGAAGAAGAAAATGATAGTGAAGAAGATAATGATAGTAAAGAAGAAAATGATAACGAAGAAGAAAATGATAGTGAAGAAGATAATGATAACGAAGAAGAAAATGATAGTGAAGAAGAAAATGATAACGAAGAAGATAAAATGCACGAAAATATAATAGATCACAGAGGAGCTGAAAAAGGTGTTTTTAATTACACTATTAAGACTCTTATTGCTCATAAAGGGGTTCCTGGTACTAAGACTCTTATTGCTCATAAAGGGGTTCCTGGTACTAAGACTACATAGATCAACAACGACAAATTTATATTAAACAAAAACTAAATTATAGATTTACACGTTAATTCTTGTACAGCTAAAAGGCATACACTTTGGTTTCTAGTATTAATAAAATGAGTAAAAAGCCATTTTTTATAATTTTCATTTCTTAATTTTGCATCTTTAATCCATGTTATACATTCTTGAAGTACATAGAGATTATCTACAATTGTACTACTTTCTCCATACAATCCATTACTTAAATCATTATTTATCTTTACATCGGTTACTTTTGAATTGATAAGTATATCTAATTCTTCTAATGCCGTAGGATTTGACTTGCTAATACTATTTGTTTTCTCGAATAAAACGCTCGAACCCAATGGTATAGGTGAAATATCAGAATCGTAATTACAATAAATCGAAGTAGGAATACCGTAATGGGAAATATTATTCGAATATACTCTTTGCGTATAAGTAATATCATCCGAAGAAGATGTTAATTCCGGGCATAAATTTTGATTTTTCCAAGCTTTTATTCTTGAGGGTGTATGATTCCATCTTGTGTCCCACTCTTTGATCAGTTGATTAATTTCAGTAATTAAAGTTTTTAGTACGGAAACTTTGTTTCCACAATTCCATAAGTAATTCTCATCGCTAAAAAATATAATATCTTCTTCATTTTGAGTAGGTTGAATCTCATGATCTAATATTACATTTATCTTATTTGGTTTTAAGTTATGTATCTCTGATAGTTTTCTCAAATAGTTATATTTAATCCACACTATAAAATCTGGACTTTCTATGGACACGGACACAAAATCATTTGTATATACGTAGATACACCACGAAATAGATCTAGCAGAATCTATTTCTATAGGCAGGTTCCCTAATGAAGAATAACTGATTTTTGTTCCCCTCGAAGAAACAATCTTAAATTTAACGCTGTTTATTTCGAGCTTGCTCCCAGAAATTCCAACGTTTTCCAAAGTAAAACATATTTTCTCTAAATCGTAAACATTTCCATCTTGTATTGTATAATTGTTAGCACTGTACTCTGTTACATTAACACTTTTATATACGTGCCAATTAAAAGTGTAAACATAATTATTTGTGTTGTATAATACAGGCGCGGAAATGTCTACTTGCCACGCGTGTTCTGATGTATTTTCATATTTGCAATTGGATTGAATAATATTTGTAGCTCTTTTTACCGCCGTAAGAAATGCATTTATATCTCCAAAGTTCATATTTTCAATCATTTCCAATGGATATTCATTGGAATATTGAGATATAAATCCTGGTAGAATTACACTAATTAGGTCGAGTCTCGTGGAAATACACGAAAATATGTCCCTTAGAGAAAAATATTTCATCAATTCAGGAACATTTCCATAGATATCCAGGATATAATGAAATTGTACAACAGAGGAACCACATATTCTAGTGAATATTTCATCTAATATGTCTTGTGTATTCTTTAGATCCATTAACCAAACTATGCATTGGTTGTCTATCTCTATAGGATCAGACGCGCTATTTCTCAAGTTATCAAATATGACAATCTTTGAAGTCGTAAATACATCAGAAAATAATTCAAATTCTGGCGATTGAGACCAGTTATCGTCGACAACTAGCGTTACACTGTGTCCACAGTTAATTTTTACTTCTTCTACCATGACTGAAAGAATAATGTTATTAGGAATAAGAGTGTGGAACGTATCTCCATAATCTTTTTTACTCGCATAGGAGGGTGTGTGCACCAGGATTTTATATTCGTTATCGTCTACCTTTCTAGAATTTATTGCATT
>Ga0257116_1002416_pt1 | contig 10221 bp, 9 predicted proteins | sample SI112_120mmetaG_FD_190150 | JGI IMG/M metagenome (GOLD analysis project Ga0257116, IMG submission 190150) | Marine microbial communities from Saanich Inlet, British Columbia, Canada - SI112_120m | ecosystem: Environmental > Aquatic > Marine > Inlet | place: Canada: British Columbia | collected...
TTAAGAGTAACAAATTATTTTTTATTAGTAATGTACTTAAGTATTTAGAACAATATAAATATGAGAAGTTAGTTGTTTATACACGTGATTTTAAGCAAATGCGTTTAGCCATAAAAAACTTAAAGAGTAACACTTCAAATGTTGAGTTTATTTTTGAAGTGCATCAAATTCTCTCGCAAAACTATTGTAAAGAGGGTGAGTATAAAAAATCCAAGGAAATGAAGAAGTTAGAGAATTTTGTATTTTCTAATGTAGATGTATTAATATGCATTACCTCTACTTTAAGTAGTGAAATTAAAAAAGCATTTCCAGCTTGTGCAAAAAGCCATTATATTCTTCCGGTCGGCTTTAATAAAGATTTTTTAAATATTGAACATCAAGAGGATAAAAAGTATGATGTGATTTATAGTGGCAACTTTAGTCAATGGAAAGGGTTGGATATTTTAGTGGAAGCCATTTCTATTATTAAGCATCAATATAATAGAGATATCAAAGCTGTATTAATTGGAGCAAATGATCAAACCAAACAGCAATATGAAAATCAAGCAAAAGAGTTAGGTGTATTTGATAATATAGAAATTGTAAAAAGAGTAGAGCATAAGAAGATTTATGATTATATCTCACAGTCAAAAATTGGCGTATTGTCAAATAATTATGATGCGGATGGATTGCTATTTACATCGCCTCTTAAGCTTTATGAATACTTGGGTTCTGGCTTAAAAGTTGTGGTTTCAAGACTGCCCTCTATTGAAAGTAATATTGATCAGTCTTTAGTCTATTATGCCACGCCAGAAAATCCTCATTCATTTGCTAAAGAGATACTCGATGCGCTAGATGATGATACTTTTGATACGAATAAGATTAAAGAGTTTTCTAAAAACTACACCTGGGAATCTCGCTCAAAAAGTTTTATGGAATTTATTACATGAAGATTCTTATTATTAAATTTAGAAATATTGGTGATGTATTGCTAGTTTCTCCATTGTTGAAGAATCTAAAAAATCATTACCAAAATTCAAGTATTGATATTGCTATTAATAAGGGCACTGAAGCAATGGTAGATGTCAGTCCATACGTTGAAAACGTATTTACTTATAATAGGGAGGGTGTTCAATCTTTGACTCTAGTTAAAAAAATATGGGAAGAGTTTAAATTTATTCGGAGTTTTAGAAAAAGACATTACGACATAGTGATAAACTTAACTGAAGGTGATCGTGGCACACAAATTGCACTATTTTCAAAAGCCAAAATAAGAGTTGGCTATCCCAATAAAAATAAAATATTCAAGAATGCATTTACGCATTACCTACCTGAACAAAAATATAGACATACACTTGAAACTAATCTTGACCCGTTAAGGGTTTTAGGTATTCCTATTAAAAATAAAAGAGTAGAAATTTTTTGGGATAAGAAAGATCAGATTTTTATAAATAGTCAATTATCTGGCGTTGGTCAATTTATCCATATTCACCCAGTATCACGCTGGATGTTCAAGTGTATTAATGACCAAACAACGGCAAAAATTATTGATTATTGTGAGTTAAAGTTAAAAATTAAGGTGGTAATCACAGCAGCGCCTATTGACAAAGAAATTAATAAAGTAAATAGCATTCTAGCTTTCTGTAAATCTAACCCTATTAATCTTAGTGCTAAATTATCTCTTAAGCAAATAGCAGCATTAAACAAAAAATCCAAAATATTTATTGGTGTAGATACTGCGATTATGCACATTAGCGCTGCAAATGATATACCTGTACTTTCTTTCTTTGGCCCAAGTGGGGCGCACCACTGGGGGCCATGGGATAACAGCCTAATGGAGTCCAGCTATAAAAATAAAAATGGAATGCAATCTATGGGAATGCATCGCGTTATCTCTGAATCTCGAAATTGCCAGCCGTGTGGAAAAGATGGTTGTAACGGTACAAAAATTAGTGATTGTTTAATGAATTTTGATCTAAGCTTTATTAAAAAAAATATTCAGAAAATACTGGAATAACTACCCCCCATAAAATGAAATTTAATTTAATTAGATCTTTAGTGCGTTGGTACCTGAATGATAAGTCACTCAGTAAAGAAAAAATTGATATGAAGAATATTAATAATATTCTTGTTATGTCTAATACGGCAATAGGAGATACATTGTTTGCAACACCTGCAATTAATTTATTAAGAAAGAACTATCCAGATAAAAATATTATTGCTTTACTAAACCCAAGAAATTATGAGTTATTTAAGACAAATCCAAATATAGATGAAATTATTACTTATCGTGGAAAGTGGGGTAATTTTTTACAGGTTGCTTTCAAATTAAGAGCTAAAGATATAGGGCTAGCCTTTATTTTTCATTCAAATGAGCCACAAGCAACACCTCTAGCTTTTTTATCTGGTAGTAAATATATTATTAAAATACCAAATGATAAAAATGAATTTAATTTCCTTCATTATAACCCTCCAATAGCACCTCAATTAGATGAGCATTTTATAAATAGGAGATTAAAACAGCTGCTTTACATTGGCATTGATGAGCAATCCTATCAGATGGAAATTTACCCAGATAAGTCTTGGTATAGTAAGGTTGATAAATTTCTTGAAGATAATGTTAGGTATATTGGAATTCAAATTGGTGCATCTACAATTAGTAGAATGTGGCCTATTGAAAGATGGATTGATTTGGTTAATAAGCTTCTTGATTACGATATTAATTTACAAGTCATACTAACAGGTTCAGAATTAGATAGACAGTTGACAGATAAGGTTGAGAATTCGATACAAAATCAAAGAGTGTTAAATATGGCTGGTTTGCTAGATTTATGTTCAGCTGCAGCATTAATTGACAGGCTCGACCTATTAATAACCCCTGATACAGGGCCCTTGCATATTGCTGCAGCTGTAAAAACTCCAACTATTGCTATTTCAGTTGCTGGTAATTCTGTTGAAAGCAATCCCATCGACAAAGAAATAACTCATGTTTTTATACAAAAACCTATAATTTGCTCACCTTGTCTAGATAAAAAATGCAAAAATGCCATTTGCATGAGTCAAATATCAGTTTATGAAGTTTTTTCCCATGTAAAAATTTTATTTAAAATCAACTAATTATGGATCGATTAATACTTTCTTTATTTGCGATATTATTATTTATTATGCCAATATCTGGCACAATTGCTTTAAAAAATATTTTAATAAGTGTTTTAATAGTGGCGTTGTTAGTAAATTTTCTTAAAAATAGTCTTTATAGGGAATTGAAGAGCTATGATAAAAGACTATTAAGAATTGTCTTTGCATTATTTATATTCTTGCTTTATGCATTGTTGCATTCAATTTATTTATCCGAAGATTCGGAGTGGTCATTAAGACACTATAGAGGACACCTATTCTACCCTGCAGTATACTTTTTAACAGGTATGTTGTTGGCAAATTTTGCGTCTAATTCTAGAAGAATTTCAGCTAGAACAGTTATTACAGTATTATTTCTCTCTATGTTTATACATGTATTTTATATTGACCTTGTAGCGCTTGATAGACTTTGGAATTCAGGAGTTATGACTCGAAGATACGGAGGGTTGATACAGCATATTACAGCCGCAAATTATGTGACAAATATATTATTAGCAATCATAGTGTCAGAGTTTCTTTATAGACTTAGAATGAAAAAAAATATTTTACTATTTTCAAATGGGGTGCTGTATTTACTATTAGCCCTATGTATTTTCAGCACATTTATAGAGGCATTGCGATTAGGTGATATTACTTTGGTGTTCCTAGGGATTGGATCGGCTATTATTTTTCTATATAAGAACAATACTCACTCAAGATGGGTTCGCAATACTATCGCCATAGGGTTGTTTGTAATTTTATCTGTACCATTGGCATACAACATCCACTCAGATCCAAGGTGGGCCAAACTTATTGAAACAATACCCCTTGCGGTCAATACATCGAATAGCCAACACTGGCTTGATAGAAGGTTTGAGCCTCCAAAAACAGAGAGTGGTTATGAAGTTAAAGGTTCGAATTATGAAAGAATTGCATGGGCCGCTAAGTCGCTAGAGTATATATATGAGGATCCTATTGGAATTGGATACAGTAAAAATTCTCTTGGCCGCGCCTTTGATAAGCGTTATCAAGGAGATACTAAAGGAGAATATGGTGGCGCAAATGCGCATAGTGCTATTTTAACACTTGCTTTAGGAGTTGGAATTCCGGGAGTGCTACTTTGGTTTTTATTTGTTTATTTTGTAATTAAGGGTTCAATAGTTAACTTAGAGAAATCTTATAGCTATTTCTCTATTCTTAGTTTATTTATAATAACCGGTCTACTTAGTAGGAGTTTCGTTGATGAGAATATGGTGGATCATATTTTTCAGCAGTACATGATTATATTGGGTGTAGTTTTGATGTTCATGGTTGGGGAGAAAAATGAAAACAAGTGAGCCAAATAGTATTTCTTTTGTCCGTGCCAATAGAACTAAATTTGGTGGTGCAGAGGTGTATTTGTCACGTCTATCTGATGCATTAGATAGGCAAAACATAAAATATGAAATTATTAATTCAATTTTTCCAAATTTTTTACCATCATGGTTGCGAGTAATATTATTCAATTTTCAGGCCTGCGTAACAAAGGGAAATAAGTTTTACTTCTCTTTGGATAGGATTTCTTGTCCAGATATTTATCGAGCTGGGGATGGTGTTCATAAAGTTTTTTTAACGATTGAAGATAAATCTAAACTTAATCCATTGCACCCTATATATTTATTTTTAGAAAAGCGTTGTTTTAACAACTCCAAGAAGATTATCGCTATATCGAATATGGTAAAAAGAAATATAGTTGATAATTATAAAGTTGACGAGAAAAAGATTGTTGTGATTTATAATGGCATTCCATTAAAAGATTATGATTACAACGGTTCATATAACAGAGTCTCTAGTGAATTTCACTTTAAACCCAGTCGGTATATTTTATTATATGTTGGTAGTGGATTTAAAAGAAAGGGTGTGGAAGAATTTTTGCAAATTATTTCTAGATTGGATCGTAACGATATTCAAGCATTTATCATTGGAAAAGATAAAAATATCGATTATTATCAACAATTATCATTAAGGTTAAATATTAATGATAGAGTGATTTTTACTGGTCCTAGAGAAGATGTGGATGATTTTTATACAATTTCAGATGTGTTTATTTTCCCAACACATTATGAGCCATTTGGCAATGTGATTCTTGAGGCGATGAATTTTAGAAATGCAGTTTTTACAACCAAACAGTGTGGAGGGGGTGAAATTTTAAATAAGCATTTTGTTATGGATCAGGCAGATGATTATTCTGTGGTATCAAAGATAAATGATTTATTAGACAATAAGTCCAAATTAGAAGATGTAAAAGAAGGTAATAGAGTTATGTCAAAAAAGTTCTCAATTGATAGGAACCTTAAAGAAACAGTAAAAGTCATTGAAACATTGAAAAATTCTACTTACTTAGGATAATTTTTTTGTAGTACGATTTGTATTTGTGCTAGCGCATTATTAAGTGTCTGATCTATTGGTACTCCTCTGGTATTTTCACTCTTTGTCCAAAAATTTTTATATAAAAAATTAAAAAATAGCCTAGACGTGAGTTTTTTAATTCTGTTATTTGATCGTTTCCACTTGTATATTTTTCTTGAAAACCATTCAAGTTTTCTTCCTTGTAATGAATGATCATAATTTGCATCCTGTATTTCAGCAGAAATAATCAAAGCATTAGAAAGATTTTCTATTAGACTGCGGAGGTCATATGAAACAGGTGACCAAGTATTATCATTGTCAAGTCTAAATGTAGCTTTGTGATCATAATTAAAGATAGATGGCCAGACTCCTTGCTCGTACAGGTCTTCGTGTGGCACAACAATTACCATGTACCCTCCGGGTTTTACTAATCCCCACCACTGGGAGAATGCTAGTGGAACATCTGTCATGTGCTCTAAACAATGAGAGCTATTGACACAATCATAAGATTCTTTGCCTCTATATTTTAAAATATGTTGCGCATCTCCCTGTTCAAAATCAAATACTTCGGCGTTTTCTGTTACTGCATCACTGCCACCACCAATGTCAATCACTCTTCCATTGAAATAAGTATTGAAGAATTCCTTTGATCGTACTTGCCTAGTTTTTAGTGACTCTTTCATTGATTATGCAATATATTTATGTTTTAATTTGTAGGGATTATAATACCATTATCAAATTTTTTTACATCTATTAAATGAAAGTATTAATTGAACTCCCAACTTGGCTGGGCGATTGTGTAATGACAACACCAGCAATTGAAAATATATCAAATTTTGATAACGATGTGCAAATCACCTTAATTGGTTCATTTGTATCGATTGAAGCGATGAAAAACGATCCAAAAGTGGTAAAAACAGTGGTTTTAGATAAAAAATACAGAGCTTTATATAAAATAGCAAAGAATTTAGGTGATTTTGATGTGTTTTTCTCATTTAGAAGTTCGACTCGATCAAAATTTCTGAAATTTTTAATATCAGCCAAAAACAAGTATCAATTCGATAAAAATAAATATATTGATTGTCATCAAGTTGAAAAATATAATAATTTTATTAATGATAGTCTTAATATTAATTTTTCAGCTGGAAAATTATCTCTATCAGTCGTCAATAGTCAATCATCAGCCAATAAGGCTGTAGGTATTAATCCTGGTGCTTCTTATGGTAGCGCTAAACGCTGGTATCCACAAGAGTTTGCTAAAGTAGCTGCCGAACTATCTAGTGAATATGAGATTGTTATTTTTGGTGGGCCTGGTGAGGTAGATATTGCTGGTGATATTGAAAAATTACTTATCAAAAAAGACGTTAAAAATTATAAAAATTTGGCAGGAAAAACCACCATTCCAGAGTTAATTAATCACATTTCTAATCTTGATTTATTTATCACAGGTGATAGTGGCCCGATGCATGTGGCCGCTGCTTTTCAAATACCTACAGTGGCTATTTTTGGCCCTACCAAAGATGATGAAACATCACAATGGATGAATGATAAAAGTATTATCGTTAAGAAGAATCTTGAGTGTCAACCGTGTATGAAGCGAACATGCCCGCTACAGCATCACGAATGTATGAAATTAATTACAGCAGTAGAAGTGCTTGATGCTGTCAAAGGCTTAAATTAGCCTTTAAAGGCTAAATCGATTAAGTGACAGATGGTATGCCCAATGACAATGTGCATCTCTTGAATGCGTGGTGTATCTTCAGCAGGTACGACCAAGTTAACATCACATAAACTATTCATCTCACCACCATCTCGACCACTAAAGCCAATAAGCTTACAACCTAGTTCTTTTGCAGTTTGTAGCCCGCTTATAACGTTGCCACTACTACCACCGGTACTAATGCCGATCACTATGTCGCCTGTATTGGCTAAAGCCTCTACTTGACGATCAAATACATGATTGTAGCCATAATCATTGCCAATTGAGGTGAGTGCCGAGGTATCGGTAGTGAGTGCAATAGCGGGTAAGCCTCTACGCTCAACTTTATAGCGTCCAACGAGTTCTGCAGCGATGTGTTGCGCGTCAGCTGCACTACCACCATTGCCAAAGATTAAAATTTTTCCACCATTTTGAAGGCTGTTAATGCATAAATTCGCTGCAATTTCAAGTGGGTCGGCAATGTATTTTAACGTTGCCTGGGCTGTTTTTAAATGCTCACGAAATTCAAATTCAATAGTAGATTGCATGTTTAATTTCCCTTTTAGTTGCTCTTTTGGATTTTCTCAATGGTGCGTGTGGTACTTTTGCCATCTACAAATTGTACCAGCTTTAGCTCATCAGCAATATCTTGCCCAATCACCTCCTTACCTTTGTAGTCACCACCTTTGACTAAAATATGCGGTTTGACTGCTTTAATCAAATCATAAGGCGTGTCTTCATCAAACACCACCACATAATCAACCGCTTCAAGTGCGGCCAGTATATAGGCTCTGTCTAGCTGTATATTAATAGGGCGATTTTCACCCTTTAATGCAGTAACGGATCGGTCAGAATTAAGCCCTAATATCAATATATCGCCATAACTTTTTGCGCTTTCTAGGTAGCGCACATGCCCTGCATGTAATATATCAAAACAGCCGTTGGTAAAGATAATTTTTTTACCTCTTGCTTTTAATTCTTCACTTAGCGTAGCAATCTCACTTAGGGTTTTAATGTGTTCATCACTGGTAGATTTGTTAAGGCTTGACTCATACTCAATAATCTCATTTAAGGTGGCAGTAGCACTACCAATTTTGCCAACTACAACGCCTGCTGCTAGGTTGGAAAATTTCACTGCGGCATCTATTCGATATTCACACGCCAGTGCAAAACCCAAAGAAGCAAGCACTGTATCGCCCGCACCTGTTACGTCAAACACCTCTCTAGCCACAGTAGGGTGAGTGCGTAGTTTGCTGTCATAAATTGCGACACCTTGTTCGCTTAAGGTGATGAGCGAAATGGTGAGATTGCATTGTGTTTTTAATTGGGTGATGGCTTGAGTTAAACTCTCATCATCTTTAATGATTATTTGTGTTGCTTCACTTGCCTCTTTCTTGTTAGGCGTGAGTAGATAGGCGCCTTTGTATTTGGAGTAATCCAGGCCTTTCGGGTCGACCATTACTTTTTTACCAGCTTTATTGGCAACAGCAATTAAGGATTGAGTAAGGCTAGGTGTTAATACACCTTTGCCATAATCTGAGAGTAAAACCCCATCATAATTTGCAATAATACTTGTAAAAGACTCTAAAATCTGTTTTTGTGATTCAGTGCTGATTTCATCAGAGCTTTCACGATCGTATCTAACAACTTGTTGTTGTGAGGCGATGATCCTGCTTTTTTTGCTAGTGATTCGATCTTTTTGAGTGATTAAGTGCTGAGTACTAACGCTAATATTTTTCAATAGGGTTTTTAGTTCATTAGATATCTCACAACCACCAACAACGCTGATTACATCAACTTGAGAACCTAGCGCTCTTAGGTTATTAATCACATTGCCCGCTCCACCTAAAACAGAGCTTTCACTTTTAACATTAACAACTTGTACGGGCGCTTCAGGCGAAATACGCTCGCAAGACCCCCAAAGATAATGATCAATCATCAAGTCACCAACGACGAGCAATCTTGGGGACTTTCCTTGTAGATCAATCATGATATATCAGTGCCATGTAAGCGTTTAATATCAGTAATATAAGCTTTAATGCCTTCTTCCAGGCTAACTACAGGATCGAAGCCTAGGTTAGATTTTGAGCTGGTAATATCTGCTTGCGTGTGCATTTGGTAGCCATCATAAGGGTTTGAAATATAATTCGTACCTAGATCAGTGCCAAGCTCTTTTTGCAAGATGTCCGAGATGTCTTGAAAACTTCTCGGCGTGCTTGTGCCAATATTGTAAGTGCCATTTTGCTTAGGATTGCAGGCCTTGATGTTGGCTTGCACTACATCCTCAATATTAATAAAATCTCGTAATATTTGGTCAGACCCTTCAAATAAAGTTGGCGCCTTCCCATCTAATATTTGGTGGCCTAGTTGAATCACCATGGATGAAGTTTTTGCCTTGTAATATTCGCGTGGGCCGTAAACATTAAAGAATTTAAGGCCAACAATGGTCATATCAGGGTTTTCATGACTATAGCGATAGGCGATTTGATCCATCATGTATTTACTAAATCCATAAGGATTTTCAGGATTTTCTGTACCTACAGTTTGTGGCGAAGGTAGGCTGCCGTAAGTCGCTGCCGAGCTAGCATACACCATCACAGCATCATCTGATTTGGCCTTGTTAAGTAAATCGTAGAATGAATTAACATTAGTCTGCATGACAATTTCTTGATCGTATACACGTGTATCTGAAATTGCTGCTTGATGGAACATGTAGTCAAATTTATAATCATCTAATAACGCTAAGTCAGCTTTATTATTGATATTGCCACAAACAACATCACCGGTAAAGCCAATGAGATTTTTATAATGACCAAAGCTTTGTAAATTGCCATTAGTAAAGGTTGCCTCACTTCTAAAACAATCAAATACCACTACATGGGAATCAGGGTAGTTTTCTTGAAAATAAAAAGCTAAGTTGCTACCAATGAAGCCAGCACCACCCGTGATTAAAATTGTCTTATTATTGAAGTTAATATCGTTATATACCATTGCCATACTGAGTTAAATACTATGTTCCTATGTTAAACGAAAACCCA
>Ga0257116_1002417_pt1 | contig 10219 bp, 8 predicted proteins | sample SI112_120mmetaG_FD_190150 | JGI IMG/M metagenome (GOLD analysis project Ga0257116, IMG submission 190150) | Marine microbial communities from Saanich Inlet, British Columbia, Canada - SI112_120m | ecosystem: Environmental > Aquatic > Marine > Inlet | place: Canada: British Columbia | collected...
TTTCTTTCAAAGAATGGATGAATGGCAGTGTTGAAAAGCTACTGACAACGACCCATCCCAATTTAAAAATACCAGGACAGATGAGTTTTAATGATTACACAATGACTAAGAACTCAGGGCTTTTAGTGGCCTACTATGATATTCCCGACTTGAAGGCCTTATTAGAACTATATGTGGCCTTGGCCGTTGGCGCGGGAGTGACGGTACTGACAAGAACTCAGAAGGCCTACCTTCACTGGTCGACAATTGTGGATACTTTGAATAATTGTGGTATCCCTAAAAGCCAAGTTGAAGTATTTTTTCCCTCTGAAGAGAGGCTAGAGCTTGCCCTGGCGGAAAAAAGTTTAGACTTTGTCATTGTAGATGGATCTTCTAATCAAGTGGAAAAAGTATCGAAAATTGCACTGTCTAGTATTCTTGCTAGAGAAAATATGCTCAGCGTTTTTAGCTCATATGATGGAAGAAGCTATTATTTTTCTGATAGTTATGAAAAATTGCTGGATAAATATATCCTGGTTCGCTCTATGGCCGTAAACACCATGAGACATGGCGCTCCCCTGGATTTGGAGTTTTAATGAAAACTAAAGTCGGGGTCATCGGTTGCGGGAATATGAATCAAGCTATTGTGCTTGGGCTTTACGATAAACTTCCAGATTCCTTTGAATTCATCACTTATACTCCCTCAAAAGTGAAGGCCCAAAGTTTAGCTGAAGGTGTAAATGGAAATTGCGCTAGCACTCCTGAGGACCTAAGTGGATGTGATGTCTACCTTTTAGGTTGTAAGCCGCAGCAGTTTGGCGAAGTGGCGAAAGACTTTTCAGGCACTACAAGTGAAGATGCTCTTGTTGTATCGATACTTGCTGGAACCACTGTAGAGACTATCAAACAAGGTCTTGGTGTAAGTAGTGTCATAAGAGTTATGCCAAATACCCCTGCCTTAGTGGGTAAGGGAGTAAGCGCGCTTTACTGTGAAAAAGGTCTTGATCCACTAAATAAAGACTTGGCCCATCTGATACTTTCAAGTGTTGGTAGTGTTTTTGAACTTGAAAGAGAAGAGTTGATGGATCTGATCACTCCAGTTTCAGGCTCAGGCCCAGCCTTGGTATTCGAGTGGACAAATATACTTGCAAGCTTTTTAAAAAGTGGAGGCCTTGATGAAAAACAAAGTCTTGATATGGCCATTGATACTATAATTGGCTCTGCTACTTTGATGAAGCAAAATGCCACAAACTTAAGTGAGCTTGAGAGCTTAAGGGACCAAGTGACTTCCAAAGGGGGAGTGACGGCGGTCTTACTTGATACAATTGCTGAAGAAGGTCAAAAAGAGCTGCTGCAAAAAGCACTTTCGTCTGCAAAGGCCCGATCAATTGAGCTTTCAAAAATATAAACTGGGATCAGTATAAATCATTATGGGATTTTAACTCTTAGAGTGGATTGCACTCGTCAAAAAATAAGCATTGGGTTTTAAACTTGCTTTCTATATGTGCCATAAGGGCCTGAATTCCAAATCTTTCAGTGGCATGGTGGCCTCCACTAAACATTTGAAAATCAGTTTCCATTACTTCATGCCAATCTTGTATTTGCATTTCACCTGTTAGGTAGGCGTCAAGCCCTAGCTCTAAGGCCTGTCTCCATTCATGATTGGCCCCACCAGTAATGATGGCCATGGTTTCGATTTCAAGGTTGTGGTCCCTACTAGCAAGCCTTACTTCATTGTTGAGAGTACCCAGTAATTTCGTTTTTAACTCGCAAGATTTTATGGGTTTAGAAAAGCGCCCTTGAACCCCAGTTGGCATTCCTTTGTAATCACCAAAGCCACTTAGATCCGTTAAACCAATTCTGCTGGCGAGGCTTGCAGCATTTCCTATTTCGAGGTGAGAATCAAGCGGAAGATGATAAGCAAGGAGATTGAGATTGGCTCCAATTACACTTTTCATTCTATTGCCAAAGTGCCCGCGAAGAGGTTTTCCCCCTTCAAAATTCCACAGCAGGCCATGGTGGACTACCAGGCCACTGCATTTATTTGAAGCTGCAAAGTCGATGCTGGCCTGTGTGGCCGTCACAGCAAAAGCTAATTTCTTTATTTCCTCGTGGCCTTCGATTTGAAGACCATTGGGACAATAGTCCTTAAAATCTCCGGTACTAAGGTATTCAGCGAGATAACTTTCTAACTCATTTCTTTTCATAGGCAGGCTTAATCAAGTCTTCCCTGGAAATCTAAACCAGGGCCTTCTTTGGAAAATTTTAAACGATATTTAAGTTTTAAAATAATTTCGTGTAGATCTTTTTGGTAAGGTACAAACTCAACGGCCTTTTTAAATTCGCTCAAGGCCTTTCTATATTGTTTGAGTTGTAAGTAGGCGCGGGCCGAGTTGATGTAGGGGTATTCTCTGTTTGTAGCAAATTTTGCAGATTTTGCTTTTTTAAACCAGTCTAGGGCCTCGTGGTATTTACTATCTTGGAGTAAAAAGGAACCCATATCATTGTAGGGGGTTCCCTGCTCTGGGTTTAATTCGATGGCCTTAAAACAAATCGCCTTGGCCTGTTCTAGGTCTCCCTTTAGTGAGTGGACCCAACTTATAAGAGAGAGAGTTTTTGTTGTTTGTTTTATCTTATTGGCCCTTTCAAACATTTCCAGTGCCAGGTTATGGTTTTTGGATAAAACGTGCTTGTGACCTTGTTTGATTAAGCGGATATATTTAATGGATTTTTGATCTTCAAAGTTTAAAATTTTTGGAAGAATCTTCTCTTTTAAACTAGAACTGGCGAAATCTTTCTCATCTAGAGAAAAAGAGGGAATCACTGCTCCCTTTATGTTTTTTTGCTTGAGGACACCAAGTCTGGGACGTTGGATCTTGAGCTCATCCCTACTGTCCATTCCGCTGTGTAGGTCACTGGTAAAGCGATAAATTCCGTTAACGGTAAATATCAGTTTTTTAATACCTTTTTTGTGGCCTGCAAGGAGAGTGATGTAGCTCTTAAGAAGAGTAAGGCTTTTATGGATTTGGAGGTGGCACTCGTCTATATTCCAGTCACTAACAAGGGATGACTTCCCGAGGTGTAGTAGGTCTACCTGAATGGTTTGGAGTATTTCTTCGGTTACCTCAAAGCAAAGCCTTGTGCACTCTGCCCTAATAACTTTATTGCTTTCTAAGATCGTAAAGAGACGCTCTATGTAATTTTCTAGAGAGTGTATCTCATTGAGAAGCTGTACCTGTGCTTCACATGTATTAATAAGCCGACCCTTTGTTAATTAATCTAGCTTATAGTCTCTTGAATGGAACAGAATTCCTAGTTGCTAGGCAGAAGCTTTCGGAAATTTGGGTGTTTACGCGCTCTTCCATGAGTCGCTTTAACCCTCGAATTGGTTAACCTAAGCTGTAATAAGAAGATACAATGCGAAAAACATCATGATTTTCACGCCTGCAATTGCTGATTGGTAGGCCATCTCTAGGGGAAGTGAAAGCGCCAATGCTTTTGCTGTCTGGTTTTTCTTAGCTGGTTTTGAGTTCAAATGTGAGTTCATAAGATACCTCCTGTCCTCGCGTTACTCACTCAGACTATATACAAGCGGCATGCCAGGAAATTTTGTTTAGTCATATTGTAAATTCAGTGACTTATATGTTCCAAATTGCTCCCAGTGCCAAATTTTCCCGCAGGTGCGGGGCAAAATGGATCTAAGCACAGTGATTTGGAGCCCCAGGGCTTTGGCCATAAAATGGATAGTATGAAGAAAAAGCTTTTGATTTTGATGATGATTTTCTCACCTTTTCAGCTGTGGGCCTGTGATACCTATTATTCAACCACAGGACCTAAAAGGCTGCTAACGGTTGAGGAAGTCAAAAATGGAAGAGAGGTAGTAGACAATATCAACCACTTTCAACTTAGAGTTGGGGGGGTGGAGTACATGGTTGATAAAAGTATGCACATAATGAAAAAGGATAATATTGATTCTCACGCGGAAGTCGGGCGGATCATGGTTTTGCCAGGTCATTTTTATGGAGAGGAAACTTTAATCACCTCCTTCCTACACCGTGGTATGAATTTCTTTGAGCTTGGGTGGAATCATCCCGTAAAGGGCTACATTCCTAAAATTCACGCCATTGATTTAGAAAAAGGAAAGGTGGTCTCAACACTGAATAAATGTGGACCCTGGAATGATGTGGTGACTATTATTCGAGGAGAGGTCTATTACCTTTGTGAATATTTGTGTGAGCAAAAAGGAGTGGCACACCGCTTTGATTTCAAGAAGAAAAAATGGGTAAAAGAGCACAAGAAATACAAGTGCGCTGATATCAGTAACAAAAAAATGCACCAGCCTATTAATTGGTCATACGCAAGAGTAAGAAGGGTCAAACCTAGAGATGGATCTGAGTCAGCTACTTCGTATCTTCCCCTAGGAGCGGATCACTGTGATCCAGGAATTTTGTGGAGAATTAGAAATAAAAAAATTGAGACCATTCACTATCGCCAAAAAAATTACCAAAAAAATTACCAAAAAAATTAAAAGAGGCGAAGAGCATAAATAGGCGGCAGATGTGCAAATTCCTGACGCCAGCTTTCACCACTGTCATGAGAAAAATATAAATTCCCTGTGGTAGTACCAAAAGCAAGGGTCTTTTTCTTTAAATCAAAAGCATGTCGGTAACTTATATCAAAGCATGCACCACTGGGAAGACCTTCACATATACTCCGAAAGCTTTTGCCACCATCAGTTGTTTTTTGAATATAAAGCGTATTGTCTACAGGAACTCTAAGCTCATCACTCTTGACAGGAATTGTATATGCAATATCGGGATCTTTTTCATCTACAGCTATAGAAAAACCAAAGGGACTTGTGAGACCGGAGGCCTTTGAAAGATCACTCCAGCTAGCTCCATGATCAGTTGATTTGAAAATTCCACAATGATTTTGCTGCCAAATAATTTCTGGATGACTTTTTGACCTAACAAGTAGGTGAGGGTCTTGTATGGCAGTAGCATCTTCATCTGGTAAGAAATAGGTCTTAAGACCTTTGTTTGCGTAATTCCAAGTTTGACCACGGTCACGGCTTTCAATGACTCCGGCACAGGAGATTCCCACAGTGACGTGATTATCATCATCAGGATTGATTAAAATTGAATGGAGGCAAGTTTGATTTGCTTTACCACCAGACCAACTTTCGAAACCGTTGATTTTCGAAAGACTGCTCAATTGATTCCAGCTTTCTCCATTATCATCTGAATAAAAGAGTGCTGCTGGCAGAGTGCCAATATAAATGCGTCCTGTTTTATCAAAGCCAAAGGCCCCAAAATCGACAAGAGCAAGGCCCTCATCTTTGGCAAATGCTGGGGTGGGGGCCTCGATAAATTTTCGACCATCATCTCTTGAGAGGTGGAGCTTGGGACCCCTGCGGTCGTGATTTATGCCGGCCCAAATATTTCCATTGTATGGATTGTACTCGGCGATAGAAACTTTTACACCTTCAAAATGAACCTTATCAACGGTGAAGACTTGGCCATTTTTTCCCAAAATTAAAAGGCCTTTTCTTGTACTTACCAATGCCTTCAAATTTAGCCCCCTCAAAGTGTTAGTTGAGTACCAGTATTTGCCTTGTCTTTTATCACCTGTCCATCATAAATTGGCGGTAAGTGTGATGTTTGCCATGTTGCTATCAAGGTGTCATACATTAAATTGATGGTTGATTATTAGCGATTGTAAGGATGATTCCAAATGAAAAAGCTGACCCCTGAACAGACAATACGTTACGCAAGGCATTTAACGCTGCCTGAGGTAGGAGTAGAAGGTCAGCTTACCCTTCAAAAGGCCAGTGTTTTGCTAGTGGGAGTTGGCGGACTGGGCTCCCCTGTGGCCATGTACCTTGCAGCTTCTGGTGTTGGGCACATTGGACTCGTGGAATATGACGTAGTTGATGAATCAAACCTTCAGCGCCAAATTCTTTATTCAAGCTCACAAGTTGGAAAAGCTAAAATTGACATGGCAAGGCTTAGACTACTTGAGATCAATCCCCATATTGAAATTGAATGTTTTCCTGAAAAGCTAACCACAAAAAATGCTCTTTCTATTTTTGAGGGATACGACATAGTTGTGGATGGGTCAGACAATTTCACCACACGCTATCTTGTGAATGACGCCGCCTATTTTTCCAAAATCCCTCTTGTCAGTGGTGCGATTATGGGATTCGAAGGGCAACTCAGCGTTTTTAATTACCAGGGGAGTAGCTGCTACCGCTGCCTATTTCCCTCTCCGCCCCCAAAAGAGGCTGCCCCCAATTGTTCTGAGGCAGGAGTGCTGGGAGTATTGCCTGGAGTGATAGGAACTATGCAGGCCACTGAGTGTTTAAAAATAATCCTTGGAATTGGTGAAGTGTCTGCTAACAAATTAATTCTCTACGACGCCCTTGCTATGAGTTTTCAGAATTTAACAATGGGAAGGGATCCTCAGTGTCCACTATGCTCAAAGGGAAGTGTCATTAAAGAGTTAACCGAAGTCCAAAATAGCTGCAGTTTGAAAGCTTTTAAGAGTCCATCAGAGGTTGACCCAGACTACCTTTTGTCACGCCTTGATGAAGTCACCACCTTAGATGTGAGAGAGAATTTTGAAAGAGATATTTGCCGTATTGATAGTGGACTCCATATTCCACTGGGACAGCTGGAAAATCGAGTTAATGAAATTCCATTGGAAAAAGAAATTGTCGTCTACTGCAAAATGGGAGGAAGATCGCTTAAGGCACTTGATGTTCTAAAAGATGCTGGAGTGACCAACGCCAAAAGTTTAAAAGGAGGGATCATCGGCTGGGCCGACCAGGTTGATCCCCAAATAAAAAAATATTAAGACAACACGCCTTATAGAAAATCACTATTATTGAAGAACTCAACAGTTTCATTTTTTTCCATACACAATTTTAAATCCCACTCCGATCTCACTGCAAAACAAGGGTGTTGGTTTTTATCGTGCATTATGTATCCAGAATAATCCCTTAAAAAAGTTTCCTGGACTTTTTCATCGGGAAAACGAAGCCAGCGAATCCCTTGAAAAGGTACGGGTTCATAAGTGGCCTTTACTGAGTATTCATCTTCTAATCTAAATTTGACCACATCAAATTGTAGTTTTCCTACTGCCCCCAAAATTTTCTCGCTGCCAACTGTTCTTTTGAAAACTTGGGTCGCCCCTTCTTCTGATAGTTGTAGTAGACCTTTGTCCAGTTGTTTAGCCTTAAGAGGATCTTTAAGCATCACTCTCATAAAAAGCTCTGGTGCAAAATTGGGAATACCTGTGTAGCGAATCTGCTCACCTTCGGTGAATGTGTCGCCAATTTGGTATTTTCCAGAATCATACAGCCCAATAATATCTCCTGGGAAGGCCTGTTCAACAATTTCTCTGTCTCTGGCCTGAAAAATAAGGGGAGTTGGAATTTTGATATCTTTTTTTGTCCGCACATGGAAAATTTTTGCATTTCTCTTGAAAGATCCAGAGCACACTCTCATAAACGAGATACGGTCTCGATGCTTTTTATCCATATTGGCCTGAATTTTAAAAACAAAACCGCTGAATTTTGATTCACTAGGATCAATCATTCTACTGGGGGCCTTTTCATCAAAGGGGGCCAGCAGAGCTGATCTGGGTCTAGGGGTTGGCGCAATATTACATATTTCATCTAGCACTTCTTTGACACCAAAATTAAATAGGGCACTCCCAAAGAAGACGGGGGATTGGATTCCTGCCAGATATTCTTCCTTATCAAAGGGAGAAATCAGCTCAGTCACCATTTCAAGTTCACTTTTAAGCTTTTCAAGCAGCTCTTCTCCAACAAAGTCTAGCACTTCACTGGAATCTAAATCAGCTGCATCCAAAATTTTGGGATTAAAGGGATCATTTTTCTCCCCAAAGCTCAATATTCTTTTTCTAGCAATGTCATAGACACCCTTGAAATCGACTCCACTTCCAATAGGCCAGGTCAGTGGCACACACTGGATATTTAAAACCTTTTCCACATTGTCGATCAATTCAAAGGGATCGAGACTTTCTCTATCGTATTTATTCATGAAGGTGACAATGGGTGTGTCTCTCATACGACAAACATCCATAAGCTTTATGGTTTGGGCCTCAACACCCTTGGCGGAGTCAATCATCATCAGAACTGACTCAACTGCTGTGAGAGTTCGATATGTATCTTCAGAAAAGTCCTCGTGGCCTGGAGTGTCTAACAAATGAAGGGCCCTTTCATTGTAATCAAAGGACATAACTGAACTAGTTACGGAGATTCCTCTTTGCTGCTCTAATTCCATCCAATCCGACTTAGCAAATTGGTCCGACTTAGATTTTACCATTCCGGCCGAGCGGACAACTCCACCAAACCAGAGAAGTTTTTCAGTCATGGTGGTCTTTCCCGCATCAGGGTGGGAGATAATAGCGAATGTACATCGCGGCAAAATCGTTTTTGTGCTCAAATCTATTTTCTCCCGTAAAAAATTCAACCGGTTAACTTGTCGCATCTTAAAAGTTTAGTTAATTTTTAAAACAGTGATGCCGAAAATAAAACATAAAAATTGATGTAATTTGTTATATATTTTTGGGCAAGGATGCACCCTTAAGGAAAGGATACCTAAACATGAGATTTCTCGCGATTTGTTTTCTGTTAGTCAGCTCTTATTCTCTTCATGCCATTACCCTGGATCTTTATCACACTAATGATCTTCATAGCTATATGGAGGACTCTGGTGATGAGCCAAGTTTAGGTGGATATCCAGCGCTCAAGGCTTCGCTTGATGACAATAAAAAGAAATCTCTCGATGCAGGTAATGAAACTCTACTTCTCGATGGTGGAGATTTTTCCGAAGGTAATCTCTATTACTGGGCAGAAAAAGGTTTTAGATCTTTCGAAGCTGTCTATAAGTTGGGTTATGACGCTGTTGTAGTGGGAAATCACGATTGGTTAATGGGAAGCCCCGAACTCAATGCCATTTTAAAAAGGCTCAATCCTAAAAAGCCTTTTCTTTCGGCCAATATGTCTATTTCTGTTGCCTACCCTTATATTGGTAAACATATCAGACCCTACCAAATTTTTAATAAAGGCGGAGTAAAAATTGGCGTGATTGGGCTTACGACTAAAGAGATTCTTTATCAGTGGCAACTGGTCGGTGGTAAAATTAAAAACCCTATTAAGGCCGCTAAAAAATATGTCAAAATATTGAGAAAACAACACGATGTTGATTTTGTTATTATGCTGACTCATCTAGGAAGTGAAACTGACAAAGAGATGATTAGAAAGGTTGAAGGAATTGATCTTGTCGTCGGTGGTCACTCGCATGAATTTTTCCCCAAACCAATAATAGAAAAAAATAGTAAATCTGGTCAGCTTGTACCTATTGTTCAACTTGGGGCCCACGGAAAATGGTTGGGAAAAATGACTCTTGATCTTGTGCCAGACAAGCCCCTTAAAATTGAAGAGTACGAAGTCCTTGAGGTAAAAAACAGCGTGGAAGACAGCGCAATGCTAAGCTACGTTGAAAATGCCAAAAAAGAATATCGGGCCGTGCTAGGTGAAACCTGGCTTGATGAAGTGGTAGGCTACAGTGAAGTGCCTCTAGAGCCAGCAATTACTAGGCCCACAATTTGGGGGAATGTTGTAACTGATGCCATCAAAGAAGTGATCGATGCAGATGTCTCTGTTCATTCAGGTTCATTTGAAGGACATGAGCAGCCAGCTGGGAATATTACGCGCGCCAATATTGTGACAGGTTACCCCCGAATTTTTGAGTTAAAAGACCCTACAGGTTGGAAAATTTATGATGTCTATATTCAGGGCTGGTTGGTTGGATCGGTTTCATGGGCCGTCTTAAAGCTTGGTATACCACTATATTTTGGAGGACTAGACTTTGACTTAGAAGATAAAGGAAAGGGTAAGCTCAAAGTTAAAAATATGAGAATTGATGGCAAAAAAATTAATCCACTCAAATTCTACCGAGTGGCCCTAACAGAAGGTGTGGTTAGAGGCGGATTTGGAATCAGCTCACTTGTTGGCCTGATTTTTAGATCAGTATGGAAGTCGGGTTATACGGTTTTCGAGGCCATCGAAAAAAAGATTGAAAGCTTGGGCGGTACTATTTCTAAAGATTACGGATTGGAGCGAGGTTACGCCCACGGCATTATGCTGGTACCTATCAAAGGCCATAAAAAGCGCAAGAGGAAGTTTAATGTTTTCAAAAGAAGCGGGAGA
>Ga0257116_1002418_pt1 | contig 10214 bp, 7 predicted proteins | sample SI112_120mmetaG_FD_190150 | JGI IMG/M metagenome (GOLD analysis project Ga0257116, IMG submission 190150) | Marine microbial communities from Saanich Inlet, British Columbia, Canada - SI112_120m | ecosystem: Environmental > Aquatic > Marine > Inlet | place: Canada: British Columbia | collected...
TTTCCTGGAAGCATAGGTCGATACTCGTTTCCTAGAAGCATAGGTCTTCGTGTATCAGCAGTGTTACTAATAGGATTACCTACATACTTCTGTCCTGGATTAGGTTGAGCTACTCCATTCCAATCAAGATTAAGCCCCTTCGGAATAGTAGACTCCATGAAAACCCTGTTGTCTGCGGCAAAGATTGAATCACGGAATGAATCCTGTATTTCTGCAGCACTCATACTAGGACCTCGTGAAGTTTCAGCACCACCAAAAGGAACTGCTTGCATAGCACTTGTGATACCTTGTGCTGTTGGTGCGCCTGCAATATCGTTAGGACCAAATGTTCTTGCTGTTGGTGCGCCTGCTGAACCTGCCATTATACTTTCTCCTTAATCATTACTTCTTGGTTGTTCCAAAGTCTTGGTGTTAGTGTAACAGCAACATTACCTACTAAACTAATAGCTGATTTTACTAGCGTGCCTTTGCGCTTTCCTAATACTGAATCAATAATAAACTTGTTGTAAGTCTTGTTGTTGATAACAGATAGCCACTTGTTCAATAAGTGCATGCCGTATGAAGTCTCAGCTGATGCGTCCTTAGAACTATTAACAATAGCCTTAAAGTCTTCCATGTCCATGTTTCCAAATTCTAGCGCTTGTCTAGCCACACCACCATCACCTAATAGGGTCTCTGTGCCGTAACCATTAACTGTATAAGTATTATCACCATCAACCCATAGGTTGTACACTGTAATTCCTTTACCTCTCTTAACAACAGGAGATTCAATCTCTTTAGCGTCAATCCAAGGTTGGTTTCTTTGTGTGTAGTCTAAATCAGCGCTCACCCACTCGTCATTTACGATGATTGGATGGTTCTGTGTAATAAACGGCTTATGTTTAGAATCAGGTGAGTAGATAACAAAACTATCATCCCAACTTACTTTTTCAATATATTTAACAGTATTAACTGATTTACCATCAGCAGACATAACCTTATCGCCTATCTTAAAGTCAACAATAGCTTTGTCCTTGCCTTCAGCATCTGTAACAAGAGTAGAGTCAATGAAACAACCACTGCTACTGCCACCGCCTGATGAACCACCGCTATCAGGATTCTCAACGCCAACACCGTCAACAGTACCATAATCATTACCGCCAAAATCAACACTACCGTCAGAACCAACAGAACCACTAAGGTCGCCACCGTTAGACATGCCACCACCTGAGTCGCCACCATATCCATAAGCACCGTCAGGATTAGTAACACCAACGCCATCAACAACACCATAATCAGGGTTGCCTACTGAGTTCCAATCGATGCCACCGTCAGGACCAACAGCACCACCAAGGTCAGGACCTGAACCACCTGGTGTGCCATAACCATAAGCACCGTCAGGATTAGTAACACCAACACCATCTACAGTTCCGTAGTCAGCGTTTCCTGTAGCACCCCAGTTGATAGAGCCATCATCCATAACATAAGAGCTAATATCGCCACCATCTGAAATTTGATTATCGTATAGACCCGTGCTAGGATTGTAATCAGAGTAAGAGCTGAAATTACCTGAATTAACTTGTTCTGTAAATGAAGGACCTGTAATACCACCACCACCACCTGGTTGAGTACCTGCACCGAATAAGGCATCATATTGTGCCATCGTGCCTGGTTGCTTCTGTCTTAGAGTATCAATACCTTGTTCAAACATAGGCGCTGAAGAATACCCTTGAACACCACCTGCAAAGGTTTGTGCTTGTGGCATGCCTTGATATGCTGTAAGTTGTCCTGGTTGGGAGAGACCAAACGCCTCTGCCGCACCGATATTAGCTTGTGCCGCTACCTGTTGAGTGGGGTTGAATGCTGCTACATCAGGACCATACCAAGGCATGTATCCCATACGCTGTATATCTTCTGCTCGTGCAATATTTCTAATTGCAGGCTCTTCCATCCACTTAGGTATTTCTTGTGCGCTTGAACTACTTCCGCCTTTTCCGCCACTGCTCATACTAAAACTCCTTGCTTAATGTGACAAATTGTTCTTTCCAACCATATTTGTCTAAAATCTTTTTCCACCCTGGACGCCCTGCTATAGTCATTCCAACGCATCCTTGGGCTTTACCCCATTTTACCGCATCATCGTGCATATCTGTAATCTGTTCGAGATTCCCACCTGCCAAAAAGACGTGTAGGACTTTCTTCTTAGGATACACTACTATCTCTGTTACCGCACAGCCTTTTTCACCGCTCCAAAGTTGCATACTTCCTTTTAGAACACCTTCAACCACATCAATAAAGTCATGTGTGTTTCCACCCTTGTCTAAAGCAGACTGTATCCACTCCTTACATCTTATTAATTCTTCTTGTACATTCACGTTGTTACCTCAACTATTGATAGAGTAACGCTCGGTGTAGATGGTGCAAATGATGTTGCGGTATTATTCTCTAACCATGCTGCCACATCATCAGTCGCCCACATTGCTTGCAAATAATCACCTGCGCTTACTGTAAATAATCCGTTTCTTGATGCAACTTTCTTCTGACCATTCTCGTGAAGTGTAGTAATAATAGTTGAATGCTCTTGAGTTGTACCGTTTATCTTAGGGAAGAAATACACTGTCTTTGTAGAAGCATTTGAAGATGCTAATGTTGCATGAAAGTTTATATAAAATGTTCCGCCTTTAGCAAAATCAATTCTTGTTGAGTCGCTACCATTAATAGAGATATTGTTATTAGCGCCTATATTATTCCACGTAATACCATAAGCAGTATTTATAACACTTGCAGTTTGACTTGTTGTACTATAAACGTAAGCATGAGAGCCACTATTAGTTCCACCGCCTAAACCTAGTGGAATCCATTCTCCATCAATAGACACTACAGGGTTCTTATCAGTTCTATCCCACATCAAGATACCATCGTCTGATGCTGATTCACCGCTTGTAAGGCTTCTTAATTTATCTCTAGTAGTTGATAAAAATGAGTTAAGCCTTTCGCCCCACGCTTTCCAATCAGTTCCTAGTGGCGCAGGAGGTTGTATCATCGCTTACCGCCTGCCCTTGCTTCAATTCTCATTACACCTGAACGCCAATCATCTGTTCCTGTGCCTTCAACTCTTAATCTAATCTGACGACCTGTAAATCTTAATGATGTTGGGTTGCCTGTTGAATATGGTCCGTATGTACGCTCTGTGTCATTAGGATGGAAACGTGTCTTAAACGTAACATTAACCTCACCTTGAGTCTTTTCATCAGGGATAAGTTGTGATACCTTCATTACACCGTCACCGTTGCCTAAGCTAATAGGTCCTGATTCAGCATAAGGCTTCAATGTTCCGTGAACACTACCCGTTTCATGGTTGTATAGGTTTCCACTTGAATCTGCCCATATAGGCGTACTGAATACACCTCTATCAACACAAGCAGTTCTATCAATCTCTCCAAATGACCAAACACCCTCTTTGTAATCTAACGAGATGTATCTATCGTTCTCAATTGATGAGCCTGAAGGATAAAACCACCATATCTCACCGTGTTGAGTGTTATTAACCGCAGACACCTTAGTAATTTGGTCGTAGTTAATGTCTTCAAACACGTAGTCTAATACATCACATTTAATCTCTTTAGCAACTGAACCATCGAAAGTAAAGAACCCTCTATGCCCCATCCAAAAAGCGCCTTCATCAATAGAGACTAATGCCTTTCGTGATGCAATGCCACATGCTGTACCAACTTTCTCAAAGCCATATACATAAGGAGGTCCTGAGTATGTTGCGATATGAGCATCGTTATCAGTCAAAATAAGCGTTCTACCTCTAACAGGTATTCCACACATGATACGTCCTGTGGTTTGCAACTCCATGTCACCTGCCTCATTCGTAGCGCTTGGTGTCCAATCAGTATTGTCTTCTCTATCACACCACTGTACCTTTCTTGGGTTGTTGCTTGCTGCTAATGCGAATACAAATCTTTCTTCTGTAACAAGCATTGATGAATTTTGTGTTGGTGCGTTTGTTAGTGCTGTAGGCAATACTGATGTGTTTAACTGCCATTCATATATCTTGCCATCTTTAGATGAACATGCTAATAGGTATTCACCCCATGAGTCTAGTGACCATGTTGTGGCTTCATCATATACACCTGTGTTTGGTCTTTTAGTTCCGAAGAATCCTGTGCCATAGAATGTTCCACCATACGATAGATTCTTTGTAGCGTTTTGGTCTCCTGAAGTTAATCCTACAGGTGTAATATCACTAACAATACTCGATTCTGTTAATGAGTATAGCTTGTTGTATGTTCCTGCTGAAATGTGTGAATCAGCACTATTATCTGCCCAAGTAACAATACCTCTTGGTGGTGCTGCGAATGCTGATGTTTTTCTACTTACCCAACCACCAACAGGACGTAATGAACCATCTTGCCATCTAACAAGGTGAGTATCTCTCCAACGGTTAGATGATTCGAACTCTGTTCCGTTTCTGTAAACACCTGCGGGTAATTGTAATGGTATTAAACTCATGCTGCTATCTCCGTCCAACTATCTGATGATGGTGTAATGTTTGTCCATGACTCTGAGCCTTCAGCTATCGATTCCCACTTCTCTCTACCGATTGTGGTAGTTCCTGATGTCATGCTTGTCGAAGCGCCTGAATGTTGCACTCTATTACACGTTGCCGTGATACTTGCTACAGGTGAAATAGTAGATACACCTATTGCTGTGTAGTATGCCGTAGCAGTGAATGTAGCATTTACGCTTACTGTAGAAGATGTGTCTTTAACTCTTACACAAGCGCCTGTAGTTGTACAAGCTGATGACATAGAGCCACCACTTTCTACAGTCTTAGCACCATCACAAGATGTAGAGGAGCTTACTGATGTGCTAGCTGAAGCACTTACTTCCTTTACACCTACCGTAACAATAGATGAGTCTCCCATCACTATTGCACCTGACTCTCTTACTCTTTGACTATCTGCCGAAGCAGAACTCGTCATTGTAATAGGTACTACACCTTCTTCAAGGTCCGCTGTTGAGTATGCTGCTTGACCGTATTTAAACGCTCCGTATAGCATCTTAGTCTAGCGTTATATCTAGGTCAGCATTAGGAACACGGAACACATCACCTGAGTCAATAGTCTTAGATGTTGTAAGTGCAGCGTAAGCCATTAGGTTGCCTGATGTTGAAGCATCAAATACACCTACGTGAGTTACTGTACCCCAAGAAGCGCCTGCTGTTGGAAACTCAACCGCTGCGTTATTTGAAGTTGTGTTGCCTGATGTAGTGAATGCTACTGATTGACGAACGTAACCTGTGCCTGATACTTCCGTACCGCCACCTGTCTCACCTGGTGCTGCTGTGTATAAAGCCAAGTAATGCGTGCCTGGTGCTGTGTAAGCTGCGCCTGCGAATACATGGTCTAAGATTTCTGTTTCTAAAAAGTTTGTAAATGACATTATCCTTGTCCTCTGATTTTAAGTTTTAAGCCTGAGCCACTAAATCTAGCAATCTCAGATGCTTCGTTTAATCGTGACACAGAAGCAGAATACATCTGCGCCCATACTGCGACTCTCTCGTCTTCTCCTAGATACGGTGCTGAATGTAGTAGTGCGCCATAAAGGTACACATCAGGTGCTTCTAGTAAAAGCCAATTATCAGCATTACTTGAACTAAGAGCAGTTGTCTTAGCGTAGTAAAGCAATTCTGTGTTTATCTCGCTTGATGGTGTTGGGTAGAACTGAAATTGACCATCTGCGTGTGTGTAATGTGTTGGTGTTCCTATAGCATCATTATTAGAGGCTCTCTTGTCTGCCATAGCCGCTCTTGATATTAACTCAAGAGGTGATGTTCCGTTGTCTGTGATGTGAAACCTAATAGTCTCCATCCAATTAGCAGGAACTTGTGAATACTCATCACTAGCACTCTGTTGACCACTTGCTCTAGTCTCCATCTTCCAATGTCGAATATCTCTGTTAATCTGTGCTTCTGCTAATGCAATGAAGTTCTCAATAGCCGATGTTAGGTCGTCTCTGTTGAGAAAGTCTGCTATTGCTGATTTGAGTGTAGTAAACGTGTTTATAGCCATGATTTCATTATATCCCTATTTGATTGAGGTTGGAGGGTTATTGTTGTTTTACAATATGTTGAACATAATCTGCTTCGCTACCTGTCCAATTATCTTGTTTCATCCAACGCTTCATCTGCTTTTTAGTAGGTGTATTGCCTACATTTTGGTATCTATTTTTATAAGCAGACTTCATACCTTTAATTATTACTTTATCAGTGAAATGCTTTAAAGATTTCTTACTGCCTTCGTGCTTAGTAATTGCCTTAATCATCTTAAACATGTCCTTATCAGATAGTTTTGCAGTAGGCGATACACCAACATCATTAGCCACATCCTTAATGTAAGCCTTAGTGTTGTTCTCCTTGCCTTCAGGTGCGTATGTATTCAGTATCTTAGTAATTGTATTGAGACCACGCTTACGCTTATTGGTTAAATCTTTTGTCAACGCTCTAACACCGTTTTCAGGTGTGTCGAATTGAACAAAACTACCTTCTGCAACATCACCGCCCGACTCTGAGCCTGTCATGCCATCCCACTTTATTCCAAAGTCTTTAATATTGCCAGGGTTGTTGTTACGAACATTACGCACCACTTTAGGCTTCTTAATGCCATCAAGTAAACTATTCATAGGTTTCTCAGGCTCTGTGTATAGTGGTGGTTTAATTTCTTCATCTGCCAATGCAATGCCACCAACACCAATACCAACACCACCTGCTAACATCTTTTTGTTAATATCGATGTAATTGACGCTTTGCGTAGAATCAGGAATACGAGCCTCATCTGAACTTGTATTTATAAAATCCATCTCTACCTTTCCTGAAGACGAATTATTTACGTTAGCAATTCTTTTAGCAGCACCCGGCAACTTGTTGTCATACAGCTCTTTGTATAAATCCTCATAAGTATCACTCCACGCATTGACCTGTTGGCTTGAATCCGTCCATGCGACCCTATCAACACCTTTTTTCTTAGCCATCATAATTGCTTTCTCAAGACCTGCTTGAATCCAAGCGTCATCCTTTAAAGGAGCGTCAGGTTCTGCTCTAGCAAACGACTCTTTAAACTCTCTTGTTTCTTTACTTGCTTTTCTTATTTGTTCCGACAGCTCAGGATTAGCAATTTCTACTCTTTTCCTTGCCACTTGACTCATATAGGAGGACCTGTTGGTTATTAGATTTTCCATCCTATCTTTATCACGATTTAGATGTAGTTCAACGGCATTTAGGTCAAACTTAGAGTCTTTGTCTTTAATATATCCTTCATACTTACTAATTTGTTCTGACAATTCAGCTATTTCTTTTTCATTTCTATCAAACGCCTTCTTTATTTGAGAGTCATCAAAATCAGCAACCATCTCACCCCTATTTGGATGAATCTTGGTTGGAAACTCTAGCGTTCCTGTTTCATCGAAAACTTTTTTTATTTCATCCTGCTCTTTTGCTATAAGGTTTTGTTCTTTAAAGTAAAGCTCTCGTCCTTTTTTTGCAATCGGCTCAAACTCTTCTTGGTAGGCTGCGCTTGACTTATCGGCATATCCTACTCCCTTCTGTCTGCCTGATTGATGTAAGTCAGATTGTAGTTCTTCAATGAATAAAACCTTTCTTCCACTATTATCAGTCCTAACAGATGTTCTCATGTGTAGTGCAACATCCTCGATGTCACCAAGGTGAGGTCTGTAAGAGTATCCACCTTTGTTGCCAATCATATCTGATGTTATATAAGTCTCTTCATAGGTGTTAAAGTCTACGCCTGGTTGAGTGTGTGCAAAATGCTTAGTCTTGCCAACACCTGTATCACCAAACTTATCTTGTAGTTTTACAATGGCTTCACCGATTGAGTCTACAGGCTCATCGAAAATGTCATTATCTGCATTATCAAATCTGTCACTAGGTCTAGCAACATAACCTTCGTCCGTCTTGTAAACAAGAATATCTTGACCGTCTGCCACAGTAACTTTTTTGAACACTACAGGAGACTGTTTATATTGACCTTCATACATGTCTATTAAAGCAGAATCTAAGTCATAAGACGTGTTCATATCTAAGCCGTCATATCCAAATTCGTCAAGGGTGTCAAACAACCTACCCTGCCACTCTGCCTCTTTACCTACAGGATATTTCTCAGGGTCATGTTTACTTAGAGCAACACCAAGCTCTTCATAGTCGTCAAATCCACTAGCGTCACTGCTGAATGCCTCATACGCATCTTGCGTTTTTTTATCTATCTTATCATCCTTCCAATAGTTATCAGCAACTTCCCAACCGTCATCATTTTGCAGGTCGTTCCACATATCCTTTCCACCGCCACCAAGAACAACTTCTGACTGTCTAGGCTTATTATCATCAATAAAATCTAACAGATAATCTTTAGTTACCTTTTCGCCTTTTGATGCCTTTTCATCCAACATCTTAAAAAGACCCATATCATTCATTTCGTTATTAGTAACGCCTTGCTTACTAAGGTATCTCTTAATATCGTCAGGACTATTGATTACTTGATTTAGGTCTAATGCTGCTTGCTCTGCTCTTGAATAAAACCCTGCTTCATCAACCTCTGCTTTAGGTTTTGTATCAAACTGAGCTTGTTGTTGAGCTTGAGCTTGAGCCTTAACATCTGCCTTCTGTTGATTTAACACAATTCTTGTTTGCGAATCAACAGGCTCTTGCCTTAATAAACCACCGTCCTGAATAATATTCTTCTCTACAGGTGGTGTTAAACCCGGCATATTCTCCATGAACTTGGTCATTGCTTGTGGGTCGGTTAATGCGCTCTTGGTAGCTTTAGCTAATCCGTATAAAGCAGGGATAGACATACCAAGCGTTAATTCCTCGCCCATGTTCTTTAATCTAGCAACAAAGCGCTCTTCAGCAGAAGCATCGTCACCAACCTTAGAACCCATCATCTCAGTAACAGCATTCTTATATTCTGTAGTGTTGACTAAGTCAGAGATATTACCTTCAGTTACATCAAGCGTTCCACCTGGTACTGATACTGCAACAGCCTCTTTCAAGAATCTAGTGAACTTACTAGCACTATTGGCATTACCCATAACTTTAGCAAGTGCGCCATAACCACCAACTAACTGCGAACCAAACTTGGTTAAGTTGTATGCCGTACTGTCTTCAAATTCCTTTTGTTGGTCTTCAGAGTAACCCATATCCCATAACTTAGATGACTTCTCTGTATCAATTACATCATCAGAGCCTAATTTATTAGCGCCATAGTTAATAGCATCAACACCTAAGTCGATAGTTCCTTGTGGCAGGTCATGTAATAAACCTTGAGCAGCACCTCTAGTAAGATTCAAGAATAAGTCTTTAGCCTCTTGGTTTCTAGGATGGTTTTCATTCATCAGGATAGCAGGCGTTGTATCGCCCAACATAGGCATTACTTTATCAACAATATCTTCACCAACACCCATAACTTTAGCGATACCTTGCTTAATATTGAAGTCCATCTCAGCACCCTCATTCCAAAAGTCGGTAGCAGTTGGGTCAGGTTTGAATGCTTCAGGCTCAGGAATAACATTAGGTGTAGTTCCGTTGACTTTGTGCATTTCTGTCATTGGGTCATAGCCAAGTCTGCGGGTATTAGCTTCTTTAGCTGAACTATCCCATTGGAATCTGTCTGCTTTGTTTAGTGCTTGGTCAATGTCTTGCTCGTAAGCATTAGCATCAGGAATGATGTTACCGAATGAGTCTCTGTCTGCAAGTGATTCATCTATATTATCTAACTGAGAGCGATATTGATTCATGAAGTCGCCCATGCCAATCTTGTTCATAGCATCAGCAAACTGAGTTTCTGATAGTGCTTTACCTTCTGCCTTGAAGTTAGCCATCATTTCCATAGCTTGAGATGGGTCTACGTTAGGTGTTAAGTCTTGGAATGTGCCTGTATCTCTTTGTGCAATTCTCTCACCACCTTGGTAAGCGCCCATAACATTACGAGCATCAGTGTAATCTGTTTGTTCAGGTAGCCATGGTGCAATAGTTGCTTGTTGGTTCTGAGCCATTGACTCTTGACTGCCTGGCATGAATGATGATTGCGGTACAGGTTGCATCATTTGTGGTGAAGGCTGTACAACTTGTTGTCTTCCTAAGTCGATTGTTTCTGTTGGAGCATCTAATAATCCCGATGTAAACTCAGGTGTAGCAAACATAGGACCTGAGTTCT
>Ga0257116_1002421_pt1 | contig 10199 bp, 9 predicted proteins | sample SI112_120mmetaG_FD_190150 | JGI IMG/M metagenome (GOLD analysis project Ga0257116, IMG submission 190150) | Marine microbial communities from Saanich Inlet, British Columbia, Canada - SI112_120m | ecosystem: Environmental > Aquatic > Marine > Inlet | place: Canada: British Columbia | collected...
TGTGGCCCAGCATGTATAGCTTTAAGTCAAGATATACAGGGACAAACTTATGATTATCCAGAAGATTTTTTTAAAGAAAAAGTACATTCAATTAGAAGACCTAGACCAGATGAACATCAAATTAAAGAAGCAGCTGAAAAAATAAAATCATCAAAAAATCCAATACTTATTTCAGGCGGTGGAGTTTTTTATTCTAATGCAATGGATGAGTTGAGTAAGTTTGCAATCAAACATAATATTCCGGTAACACAAACTGTAATGGGATATTCTACCATGAAAAGAGATCATTCACATTATGGTGGCCAAATAGGGGCTTTGGGTGGAAAAAATACTAATTCGCTAGCCAAACAAACAGATCTTGCAATTGCAGTTGGAACTAAATTAGCAGACTTTACAACAGGCTCGTGGGCAAATTTTGAAAACGAAAATTTTAAACTTGTTTCAATTAATGTATCAAGATTTGATGCTAATAAACATTTAGCACAGGCTGTAGTAGGAGATGCTAAAGTATCTTTAGATGAACTTTCTTTAGCACTAGGAGATTGGAAAGCAGGAGAAGAGTGGAATAAAAAATCTCAAACAGAGTTAAAAGCTTGGAATGAAGAAGTGGATAAAGCGAGCGCTCCTTCAAATCAAGAAGTACCAAGTTATGTGCAAGTTATTGGTGCTATTTATAAAAATTCTGATCCATCAGATATTGCAGTTACAGCAGCAGGAGGTTTAGTTGGTGAGGTCATTCAAGTTTGGAGACCAAGAGAATTAAATACTCATGAAACGGAGTGGGGTTTTAGTTGTATGAGTTATGAAATATCAGGTGCACTAGGTATAAAAATGGCAAATCCAGATAAGGAAGTTATTTCATTTATAGGGGATGGTTCGTACTTATTAAATAATTCTGATATTTACTCATCAGTCATTACTAAGAATAAACTTATTATAATTGTTTGTGATAACGGTGGTTTTGCTGTGATTAACAGACTTCAATTATTTAAGGGTGGAAAAGAATTTAACAACTTACTTAAAAGCTCAAACACACCTGGTTTGGTAGGAGTTAATTTTGCTAAACACGCCGCAAGTATGGGTGCTAAATCAGAAGAAGTAAGTTCAATTTCAGATTTAGAAGAAGCTTTTAAAAGAGCAAAAAAATCAGATGTCACTTATGTGATTTCAATTAAAACACACGCCTATCAGTGGTTAGAAGGTTCAGCCTTTTGGGATAGCCCAACATTGGAAATTCCTACTACTAAAGAAAATAAAGAGGCTTTAAAACTTTATAAAGAAGGAAAAAGTAAGCAAAGACAAGGCGTGTAATTCTTTATGAATAAAATATTTAAAGTTGGCCTAATTGGCTGCGGTCATATTTCTGAAACTTATTTTAGAGCTGAAAAATATTTTAATAATATCAAAATTATTAAATGTGCAGATATCAATCATAATAGTGCATTAAAATGTGCAAAAAATTATAAAATAAAAGCGTTATCAGTAAAAAATTTGTTAAAGGATGATGAGGTAGAAATTATTCTTAATTTAACAATTCCAAAAGCTCATTATCAAGTTGCTAAACAAGCTTTGATTAATGGCAAACATGTTTATTCTGAAAAGCCATTAGCAATAAATTTTAAAGATGGAAAAGATCTTTTAAAAATAGCAAAAAAGAAAAAATTATATATTGGAAATGCTCCAGACACATTTTTAGGTGGGGGAATTCAAAAATCAAAAGAATTAGTTGATAAAAAAATTATTGGCAAAATTAACTTAGGAAATGCAATTTTTGCTTTCCCTGGAGTTCAATCTTATCATCCAAATCCCGAACCATGGTTTGCAAAAAAAGAAGGTGGTCCAGTAATTGATATGGGACCTTACTATTTAACTGCATTAGTAAATTTATTAGGACCAGCAAAAAAAGTAACAGGTAGTATTATCAAAGGAGTTAAGAGAAGAACCATTGGAATAGGACCAAGAAAAAATAAAACTTTTAAAGTTGAATGTCCTACAACCTACTTATCAACAATTACATTTGAGAATGGAACAATCATTAGATTAACACTTTCTTTTGATGTAATAGCTCACCAAAGAAATCACATAGAGCTATATGGTGATAAAGGTTCGATGATTGTGCCAGATCCAAATATGTTTGGTGGTTCAGTTTATGTATGTAAAAACTTAGGCGACCCCTGGAAAGAATATAAAACCAATAAAATGCCTTTAGGAAAAATTAATATTAGATCAAAAAGTTTAAGAGCTAATGAGTCTCCAACAAATTCAAATTATCGTGGAGCAGGTTTAGCTGAAATGGCTTATTCAATTGAAAATAAAAAGATCAATAAATGTAATGGTGAACTTTCTTTGCATGTTCTAGATATTATTCAATCAACAATGAAAGCTTGTATTTCTGAGGTTTCTCAATCAATTAAAACAAGTTGCAAAAAACCAAAACCATTCTTATTGAAGGAAATTAAGAAAATTTTAAAGTAATTTTACTTTATTCTATAATATTAAAATCAGATTTATATTTGTCAGTAATAGTTAAACCTAATCCTGGTTTGTTATCATCTAAATTAATAAATCCATTTTCTGGGGTAGGGTCACCTTCAAAAATATAATAAAAAAGTTCATTTCCTATTTCAACATCGTTAACTGGAAAGAATTCTGAAATAGGACAATTAAAATTAGACATTGTTAAATGATAGTTGTGCATTTGACCTGCATGAGGAATAACAGGAACTTGATGAGCTTCTGCAATTGCATTTATTTTTTGAGCAGCGGTGAAACCACCAACTCTATTATTATCATACTGAATGTAGCTAACTGCTTTTAAATCTAACAATTGTTTAAAACCAAACATATTGAACTCATGTTCACCACCAGAAATTGGAATCATGTTCATGTTATTAAGTTCAGCATATCCATGTATATCATCTGCTATAACTGGTTCTTCCAACCATCTAGGATTAAATTTCATTAGTTTCGGCATCATTCTTTTTGCGTAATCTAAATTCCAACCCATATAACATTCCATCATCAAATCTGTATCTTCTCCAATTACTTCTCTTACTGCTTCAGCTAATTCAATATTTTTCTTCATTCCATCAGGCCCATCTTTTGGACCCCACCCAAATCTCATTTTAAACATTTTGAAACCTTGTTTTACATAGCTCTCAGCTTCTTTTTGAAGATCTTTAATTGGTTGACTATAAAGTTTTGATGCATAAACAGGAATTTTTTCTTTTGTTCTTCCACCTAGTAATTTGAAAACTGGCTTGTTTGTAATTTTACCCATTATATCCCAGAGAGCGATATCAATTGCAGAAATTGCAACCATGCCAATTCCTCTCCTTCCCCAAGCATGAGTTCTTCTGTACATCTTTTCCCAAATGTACGCATAGTCAAAAGGATCTTCTCCAATTACTAAAGGTTTTAAATATGTATCAATTGTTTTTTTTGCAACTTGTGGTGCTAAAGCAGCATTACCAATTCCAATAATTCCATCATCTGTTTCTATTTCACAAATTAACCACTCATGAAATCTAAATGATCCCATTGCATCTGATTTTTCAAATAAGAGATCTGAGGCATTAGTACAAAAATTATTTTGAGGTGGAACAGTTTTTCCATTCCATTGATAAACTTTAGTTCTAATTTCTTTTATTTTTGTCATGTTTTGTATTTATTTTCTGCCATTGTTAATGCAATTTTGAATGAATTCAAAGTAGGTTCTAAATTTGCTTCATTTTTTCCAGCAATATCAAAAGCTGTACCATGAGCAGGTGTAGTAATAGGCAATGGTAAACCACCTTGAACTGTAACACCTCTATCAAACCCAAATGCTTTTAAACCAGATTGAAGAGCGTCATGATACATACCAACAATACAATCGTGGTTTTTATTTTTATAAGCAGTAATAAAAGAAGTATCACAAGGCAAAGGACCATCAGCATTGATACCTAATTTTTTAGCTTCTTCTATAGCTGGTATAATTTCATCTTTTTCTTCAGTTCCAAATTCAGCATGAGGATTAAGAGCCTGAACAGCAACTCTTGGACTTTCTATACCATTTAATTTCATAGCTTCATTAATCAATTTAATAGGTTTGATAATTTTTTCTTTCTTAACATGATTTGGAACTTCTTTTATTGGAATATGAGAAGTCACTCTTGCTGTCCAAAAATTATCTATAACATTAAATTCACAAAAGAAATTTTTTACATCTAATTTTTCTGCCATTAAATGTAATTCATCTGAATATTTATTTCCACCAAGTTTTAAACTTGTTTTATTAAATGGGCCAAAATTTATTGCATGAATTTTATTTTCTTTAGCAAGATCTAGAGCTAAGTTCAAAGCTGACAAAACACTTTCACCAGATTCTTTAGAACACTCTGATAATTTATAGTTATGATTTTTACCTTTAGAAATATCTAAAAAATATCTATTCACATCTTGAAAATTAATTTCATTAAAATCTTCTACAAATTTTAAATTATGTGATTTACCTGAAATTTTATTGCCATTTTCAAAAATATTTTTTTCTCCAATGACAACTATATTTGCTTTATTAGTAATTTGTTCTGTTAAAAGTTTAGAAACCAATTCGGGTCCAATACCTGACGGATCTCCTAATAATATGGCTATATTAATTTTATTTATGCTCATTTTTTTCTTAAACTTTGTAACAGATTATGTTTAAATATTTTAATATAAATTAACAAAAGAGGGAAATATGAAAAAAAGTTTTAAACTTTTCTTAGCTGCTGCATTTCTAGTAACTGAATTTTTTGTTATAGCGCTACCTATGCTTACTACTTCTGCAAGAGCAGATGGTGCTATACAAGCAATTACACACGCTGGTTTTGGTGGTGGTACGGATGTTACTACTAGAATGATGCTTTTAAGAGCTCGTAGAGTTCTTAAACAAGACATGCAATTAGTTAACAAAAAAGGTGGTGGTGGAGCTGTATCTATGGATTACATGATGAGCTTACCAGCGGATGGTCAACACACTTTAACTTGGACTACTGGTCACGCTGTATCAATGGCTCTAGGTAAAACTAAAGTTAAATTAAGCGACATGCAGCCACTAGCAAGAGGAACTGACGATCCTCAATTATTTGTAGTAAATTGTAAAGCAGACATCAAAGATGCTAAAAAATTTATTAGTGCACAAAAATCAAAATCACTTAAATATGGAACAACTCATGTTGGTGGAATTGATGATGTAAGTGCAATTGCTTTTACTAAAAAAGGTGGATTAAAAGATCCAACTATTGTTGCTTACAAAGGTGTTGCTCCAATTAAAACTAACCTTATCAAAGGAGATATTGATGTAGGTGTTTTAAACTTGGGAGAAGCTTTAACTGAAATTAATGAAGGAACACTTTGTGTTTCAATAGTTCTTGCGAACAATAGAATGGCAAAAATAGGAGATAGTCCAACAGCTACAGAGTTAGGAATACCTGTTGTTTTGTCTACAGTTAGAGGATTTGTAACTAAAAAAGGAGCTCCAGCTGAAAGAGTTAAAGAGTTAGAAGCTGGAATGATGAAAGCAATGAGCCATAACTATTACAAAAATTTCTTAACAGAAATTGGTCTTGATGAAACAAGTGTAGTAGGTGCTGATGAGTGGGGAGCGCAAATGGAAGTAATGCTTGCTGAAATGACTGCTCAACTTAAAGCTTTGGGTTATACAAATTAACTATTTGTTGTACATTTTTTCAAATGAATAATGTACAAAATAAAAAAAGGGCGAACAAAAGTTTGCCCTTTTTTTTTAAAGATGAATTTAAAGTTTCATTTATAATTATATTTATCTCAACTATTTTATTAATTACCACTTTTACTTTCGATATTGTTCCTCCAATTTTAAATAGAGGAATTCAGCCAGCTACATTTCCTAAAGCTTTATTAGTTTTAATTATAACATTAACGATGATTATTTATTATTTAGCTAAAAAGAAACCTTGGAAAATTGAAAAAAAACTTCCTAAAACATTTTTTTTAACATTACTTAGTTTTATATTTTTTGTAGTAATTTCAAAAACTTTAGATTTTTTTCTAGCAATTTCTGTTTTATCAATTTTTGTATCTTACAATTGGGGTGAAAAAAGATTATTTTATTTATTATTAGTAGGTATAATTTTTCCAGCAATAGTATTTGTTTTTTTTGAGACAATTTTAGGTTTAAGATTTCCTCCAGGAATAATAACTAACATTTATTACAATTAGATGGATAATTTATTATTAATGTTGGCACCTTTGTTCAGTTCAAAATTATTATTAGTTTTATTTTTTGGAACTTTATTTGGATTAATTTTAGGAGTTTTACCAGGACTAGGTCCAACAACAGGTGGTGCATTAATTTTACCTTTTACAATGACACTTGATCCTCTTTCGGCAATTGTTTTATTAACTTCTATTTATTGTGCAGGTACTTATGGTGGAGCAATCACTGCAATCTTAATTAATACACCGGGCACACCTGCTGCAGCCGCAACATGTTTAGACGGTTATCCATTAGCACAAAAAGGAGAGGCAGGAAGAGCGCTAGGAATGGCAACAGTTTCAAGTACAGTTGGAGGAATTTTTAGTGTTATCATATTAGTTTTTTTTGCACCTTTATTGGCAAAACTTGCTTATGAGTTTGGACAGCCAGAATATTTTGCATTAGCAATTTTTGGTTTAACTATGCTTGCATCTATTGGTGATGGTAGCCCAATCAAGAATTTAATTGCTGGCGCTTTTGGAATTTTAATTTCAACAATTGGAAAAGATTTTATGACATCAATAGATAGATTTACTTATGGGATTAATGAATTATCGGAGGGTATTGGCTTTATTCCAGTTGTTGTTGGTCTTTTTGCTATTAGTGAAATGTTAACTCAATCGACTTTACTAGACCAAGTTTTTAAAAGAGTAGCTTTAAAAGCAGTAAAATTGCCGTCTATTAATGATTATAAACAAACGTGGAAAACTATTCTAAGATCTTCAGGCATAGGTTCGTTTATTGGAGTCCTTCCAGCAGAAGGAGGTACTGTCGCATCTTTAATTGGTTATTCTGAAGCAAAAAGATTTTCAAAAAAACCCGAAGAATTTGGTAAAGGATCAATTGAAGGAATTGCGGGTGCTGAAGCTGCTAACAATGCAGCGACTGGTGGAGCGATGGTGCCAACACTTGCACTAGGTATTCCTGGTAGCGCAACTACAGCTGTAATTTTAACAGGTTTGATCATTCATGGAGTAAGACCCGGTCCCGACTTGTTTAGAGAGCAGCCTGAATTTTTGTATGGGATTTTTGGTGCAATGTTAATAGCCAATATACTTTTTTTCATATTTGGATTCTTTGGCGCTAAACTTTTTGCAAGAATAACATTAGTCCCTAATAAAATTTTATGGCCAATGATTTTTGCAGTTTCTGTTTGTGGAACTTATTCATTAAGTCAATCAATTTTAGATGTTTGGATAATGATATTTTTTGGAGTACTTGGATTTTTTATGAGAAGATATGGCTTTTCAGTTGTTCCAGTTATTATAGGATTGATATTAGGAGAATTAGTTGAAGGAACTCTAAGACAATCATTAGTAATATTTGACGGGAATTGGTTAATGTTTTTAACAAGACCTATTGCTTTAACATTCTTTATTTTATCTTTAATTGCTCTAGCTTTTCCTTTATTAAGATCAAAAAAGAAAAAAAAATAATATGATTCAATATGATTTAAATAATAGAGTCGCTATAGTTACAGGTGGTGCTCAAGGTTTTGGTTTAGCTGTAACAGAGAGATTTATAGAAGCTGGAGCAAAGGTAGTTATTTGGGATATTGATGAAGTTGCTATTAAAAAAGCATTAGATAAAGTTAATTCTAAAAATTTAAGTTATCAAATTGTTGATGTTAGTAATTTTGAAAATATCACTAAAAGCCTAAATGAAATTGAAAATAAACATGGAAAAATAGATATTTTCATTAATAATGCTGGCATTTCTGGAATGAACACAACAGTTGCTGAATACCCACTGGATGAATGGAAAAAAGTTATTAATTTAAATTTAAATTCTGTATTTTATTGCTGTAAAGCAGTTGTTCCTTTTATGGAAAAAAATAACTATGGAAGAATAGTAAATATTGCTTCAATTGCAGGAAAAGAAGGTAACCCTAATGCAAGTGCTTATAGTACTTCCAAAGCAGGAGTGATTGGTTTAACAAAATCACTAGGTAAAGAATTAGCTCAAAAAAACATAGCAGTTAACTGTGTAACACCAGCAGCTGCAAAAACTCGAATTTTTGATCAAATGACCGAAGAGCACATAAATTATATGCTTTCTAAAATTCCTAGAAACAAATTTGCAAAAGTAGAAGAATTAGCTTCTTTAGTTACATGGCTAGCTAGTGAAGAAAACTCATTTTCAACAGCTGCTGTATTTGATTTAAGCGGTGGTAGAGCTACATACTAATATGCATATTGGAGTAGATCTTGGTGGAACAAAAACTGAGTCTATCATTCTAGATGAAAATGGAAAAGAAATTGAAAGATTAAGAAAAGATACTCCTAAAAACTATAATGGTACTTTGGATACAGTATGTGAGCTAGTAAAACATTTAGAGGAGAAGTATCAAAAAAAATGTAGTGTTGGTATAGGAACCCCAGGTGCTTTGTCCAAAGAAACAGATTGTATTAAAGGAGGAAATTCAACTTGGCTTAACGGAAGACCTTTAAAAAAAGATATTGAACTAAGACTGAATAGAAAAATTTTTTTTGAGAATGATGCTAACTGTTTTGCTTTATCAGAAGCTTATGATGGCGCAGGATCTAAACATGAAATTGTTTTTGGAGTAATAATGGGAACAGGAGTTGGAGGAGGCTTGGTTATTAATAAAAAAGTAATAAATGGCTTTAATAATATTACAGGTGAATGGGGACATAACCAAATGCCTATAGGATCTAACGATAAATGGAATAGACATGATTGCTATTGTGGAAAAAAAGGATGTATAGAAACATTTTTATCTGGCCCAGGTTTTTCTAAACATTACTTTGACATGCACAATATTAAATTAGATGCAAAAATAATTCAGGAAAATGCAAACAATGGAGATGAAAAAGCTTTAGAATTTATTTTTCAATATTTGGATTACTTAGCTAGAGGATTTGCACAAGTCATAAATATTATTGATCCAGGAACAATTGTTTTAGGAGGGGGAGTGTCTAATATGAAACAAATTTATGGAAACATTAATTCAAAATTAAAAAAGTATGTCTTTAGTGATACAGTAAATACAGAAGTAGTAAAAAATAAATTTGGAGACTCTAGTGGCGTAAGAGGAGCTGCTGATCTTGGAAGAGAATTAATTTGAAAGTAAAATATTTAGATTTAAAGAATAAGAGAGTTTTTGTTACAGGAGGTGGCTCAGGTATTGGTGCTTCAATAGTCGAACATTTTTGCGAGCAAGAGAGTGAAGTATATTTTGTTGATATTAATGTAAAAGATTCAAAAAAATTAATTAGCACTATAAATAAAAAAAAATTTAGAACACCAACATTTATTGAATGCAATTTATTAAATGTTCAAAAATTACAAAAAATAATTAAAAAAGTTATTTCAACTAAAGGCATAATACATTCACTTATTAATAACGCAGCCAATGATGATAGACATAATTCAAAACAAGTAGATGAAAAATATTGGGAAAACCGTATGGCTATTAATTTAAAACATTATTTCTTTGCTGCTAAAGCAGTTATTGATGGAATGATTAAAAATAAGAGTGGCTCCATTATTAATCTAAGCTCAGTGTCATGGATGTTAGGTGAGGGTGATAAAGTAGTTTATGAAACAGCCAAATCAGCTGTTGTTGGTTTGACAAGATCTTTTGCTCAAGAATTTGGAAAATACAACATTAGAACCAATTCTGTAATGCCTGGTTCAATTGCAACAGAAAGACAAATCAAGCATTGGTTAACACCTAAATATAAAAAACTAATTTTAGATAAACAGGCTTTAAAAAGACAGTTAAAACCTGAAGATGTTGCAAGGTTGGTATTATTTTTATCTTCAGATCAATCTTCTGGATGTACCAAGCAAAGTTTCGTAGTTGATGGCGGAATTACTTGATCAAAGTTTAGTTTATTAAAAATAAAAAAACCTATACATACATAAAAAATTTAAAGATATTTTTATAATTTAAGAAAAATGAAAAAAATTAATA